>ENA-ORUW01001228-ORUW01001228.1-human-gut-metagenome-genome-assembly--contig:-NODE-1228-length-19115-cov-5.711228_pt1 | contig 19115 bp, 16 predicted proteins | sample MGYA00242088_ERZ509227 | MGnify/ENA primary metagenome ERZ509227 (study PRJEB26280, sample SAMEA2338816) | human gut metagenome | biome: human gut; feature: human-associated habitat; material: faeces... | reverse complement strand
GCATAAACAGAAGACGGAGTAGTATATCGACATTCGTCGATAGAAGCCTTATAAGTAGCGTCTACTACAGACGTCGTATTCGCATTTAAAATAGAAGCGATATTTGAGCTTGTGCTTGTCACCTTAATCAAATAAACAGAACCATCAGCAGCTTGCTTAATCACAAAACGTGTAGTGTTATTTTCGTCAACTAATTCCTCTTGGGCAGACACGTTAGAACTTCCTGCCGGGAAGTATTCCTCGGTTTCAATGCCATCATTGATATACTGCAATCGATAAACATAGGCATAAGCCTTATCACCTCTAGCTTGTACAGTCACACGTCCATCCTTGTTATAAACAAAGCTACGCTCGATGATCGTACGTTTGTTATCCTCTTTCACCAATTGCCATTGAGCGGCGCCAGATACCTCATTTGCGAACTTATCATTCTTATTCAATATATACTCTGAAATTGCAAAAGGCAAATTATTTTCGGTAGCTGCCACATACCACTTATTAGAAGTCTCGTTGTTATCACGAGCAAAAGCCATCGTCACCAAAGTCTCATTGTCCACGTTCAAGAAACCAGCGTATGGATCAACTTCTGCCGGAGTCAATTCCACGATTAGCTGTTGCATATCAGCATCATCGCCCTCTGCCTCACGATATGTGTTCTCATTTACGTAGATAGCGGTAACTGTTTTGTTATCTGTAGCCAATTCGTAAACATTCTCGCCTAAATCAGTTTTCGGGAACAAGCTAGCTTGGAAATACTCGCCGGTCTCACGGTTCGTGAATGTCACTTTATATGTATCGTCTACACTGGAAATAGCCCATTGATAAGCCGGAGTTTCCAATTGAGAAAGAACCTTAGCTTTCGCAACAAATTGGAACGAACCTCTCTTAACAGCATTCGTCAAATACTTTCCATATACGCTCTTGATGTCTTTCTTATCGACACCCTTACCATCTAAGACACGGATTGTATAAGCAGAAACCTTCGCCTCTGTATTCAACAACTCAATACCGCTCTTCATCCCGGCAGCACCTTGCTTGAATATAAAGTAGTTAATTGGGTTATTGCTAGCATCCGTCAAAGTAGAAGTAGTGGCCAAATAGTAGTTGTCATTGTGCTTCAAGATATGCAACTTCACCTTGGCATCTGCTTGATCCGCTTTGCTCGCTTGTTTGCGGTAACGGAATCGATCCACGTTCAACTCATACGGATAGCCCTCGGAATAACTCTTCTGTACACGGAAGTTAGCGTTGTTTATGGAGATCTCATCGCCAGCGGCTTTCCAGTTGGAAGAAGTTCCTTGATACAAATTCAACTCGCTGATCTTTTTCTCTACCAACATGAATCCATCACCAGACGCACGTCCCGCATTTGTACCTTCCACTGTTTCGGTTGAGCTTAAAACCAAGACAGTTGCGTCCATCCAAGCTTTATAACCGCTAGAAACAGCATTAACTCCGCTACAATCATCCTTATCAGGTGCATTCTCTGTAAAGAAGTACATACCAGCGGGAATCTTCAAATCAGCCGTACTTCCTGAATAGGAAGGATAAGAAGTAGCGTCCACTCTCAAGTCAGAAGGCACATAACGGGCAACGATTCTTTTCTCATTGAATAGATTACCATTAGGCTCGCTAGTCTGATCGGAGTCCAATCTTTTTGAGACGAAAGAGAAACCTGCCGTGTTATACAAATCATTCAACTCATCAGCTCCCACAGCCCCTAATTCCTCTGATTCTACCGCATAGAAAGATAAATCAAAAGACGAAGCCGTAGTTGAAATTAAAGAGCCACCAGCACTCCATTTTAACTGGAATACATCACTCTTATTCCCGTTATAAGCGAATAGAGCCTTCTCGCTTGCAGTATATTTACCTGTTGTTCCGATTTGAGTAGCTCCAAATGCAAAAACATCTTTAATCACATTTCCAGAAGCCGCACTATTCAATTCTACGGCCTCTGAACCAGCAGTCGTGTTGACACGTAGAGTCTTACCTGTGGCTACATTCTCAAATTTGTACGAATAAGCGCCCAAATTCTCTGTTACGGTAACTTTCCAGATATACTGCTTTACATCATCTTTCTTGTCATCCGCAATAGAAGTAGCTTTATAATCAAGAATACCTTCTTGTAATACACCATCCTCGCTTACAGAAGTAAAACCATACGCTAAACCGTTGGCATCCGTCATCACATAAGCTCCGGATTTCAGTTCCGTAACAGCACTACCCAAGCCCAATAATCTTTGAATAGAGTTTTGAGCGAAGGCACTACCGCACAGCGACCCTGCCATTTGATAAGTTGGCTCGGCTGTTTCAGCTTGAAAATACTTATCCGTAGTGTAAAGCTGGCGTTCCTCATGCAAGGCAAGGTCACAAAAAGAAACTTCCCGTTTCCTGCGTCGTCGGATTTCATCATGGACATTGCAGGCTTCGTTGTGCAGCACCCGTTTACAGAAACTTTGAAAGGCACATTGCTTCTGAAATTCTCTGCGATTAGGTTCCATGTAATCACCTCCTTTCTGCCGAAAGGCGGTAGTACCTCCCCTTTTCGCGTGATAATACAGACGACTTTTTCAAACGCCGGACGAACGGGAAAATTTATTTGAAAAATCTTCTGTAAAATGCAAAATGCGCTTGCCCGCAAAAAGGCGCGGACAGGCGCAAAGGAATAATAAACAGTATTTAGATGTATTGATAGTTCATATTCATAGCCGGACTTACCCGGTGGGGGAACTGTACTTTTTTTAATGAATGTAATCTATGTATGCTATATAGCAGCAAAGAAATTCCCATAGCGGCAGCCCTCCTAAATGCCGCTAATTTATGTTATAGGTTGTCGTTGAGTTAGCAGTGTAGACAAAAAGAAGCGGCAGCTTTGAAAATCAAAGCCACCGCTTCAAAGGCGCGTGAAAATGTATCTGCTCTGCGACGGCTTTTTTTCTTTTGCCGTCGTCCGGCAGATATTTAGATTTTAAATTTTAGAAAAGACGTGGAATTATAACCATAAATAATATCCCAAGTAGGTAAAGAGCATTTACACCCAATCCAACTTTTACATAAATATCGCGTTGCTGTCTTTTGAAAAATAAGAATAATGCGTAAAGAAAACTGGCAACAATAAAAACACCGTAACCAATAGCAATAGCTGTTGCATTTGTAGCCGTAGGCTTCCATACAAATAACATAGTAAGCGGTACAAAAATTGTAACGAGGGATATAATACTTAAAATTTTTTCTTTCATAATGGTTTCCTTTCTTTTTATCATTTAAGTTTTAATTTCAGTGAACCTGTAAAATTGTCTGCTTCAATCAGAACATAATTGCTTGCAGACGGAAGTTCTATAGTATCATTATATGAGCTTTCTGTATCACAAAGGATTTTCGGCTCATCAGTTCCCGTTTGTAAAATTAGTTTCAAATTCCCGGTTTGAGCAGCTATATCGCAGGAAATTTCTATTTTATTTCCATTATCTCGTTCAAGAGCTGTTCCCCCGAAAATGATTTCATTACCGGAAAAATTATCATAATCAGCGGTATAACTTCCTACATAGCTATCTATACCAAATTCACGTTTTCCTTGCAAATCTTTATCATCTGTTAAACCCTTATCTCCAATAGATTGTAAGGCTTGATTATAATTACTTACAATTTCATCTTTAGAACAGGCAGTTACAGAAACAAGACAACATAACATTAAAAATAAAGGTATCAGCTTTTTCATTTTGCAATCTTCCTTTCTGTCTTTCTTCTTTTTTGAGATAAAGGGGTAGCTAAAGTTTCTTTTTGCGGAATAGAAATTATTATCAATGATAATATAAGCATGGCCAACATCATTAAAACACCTAATAAAATGCTTTGAGAAGATGAATAGGCTCCGGTAGTATCTGTCACAAATCCTTCTCCGTTAAATCCGACTATACTTAATCCGGCAGAGAGCGGATACAAATTTCTGATAATAGGATTTTTGAAGTAGATACTGATATATCCTAATAGAAAAGCTGCAACAGCCCCACCTTTGAAAGAGTTTTGTTTTTTTCCACAGTGTGCGATAAGTGGCATTTCTCCAATAAATGTAAATAATGCCATTCCACAAATTTGTATAGTACCAATTATAATCGTTGATAAAGTCATATTCTCACGACAAGCGATTATTCCGACTATAATAGTGACAAATGAATTACATAACCCTAAAAGTATAGAAAGTAGTCCTATTGTACTTAGCTTCCCAATCATCAGTTTAGGAAAAGCAATAGGAATAACTTGCAGATTTTTTAGTGTATCATCAGTGTATTCCCGGTTAATCATATAGCCACCAATCAAAGCTATAATCATAGGAAAAAACATGGTCATATTATTCCAAATCGTACTATTAAGTAAATCAGGAAATGTATAATTCAAGACATTTTTAGCTTCATCTGTCATAATTTTTTGCATAACGATTGAAATAATGGGGGAACACGCTACACCAAGCATACCAACTAAAATAATACTGTATCTTTTTAACTTTTGAAATTCTGTTGTAATAAAAGCAAGCATATTCACACCTCCTATATTTCACGACGATTATAAATTTTTATAATCGCATAAATTGATACGAACAGAAAGAGCGCAATAATACAGACGCATATATGAGTTGGGACAAAATAAGGACGCATAGTGTTATAAAATTCAGCCGCGGCTCCATTCCCCTCGTCGTAAAATTGATAAATCCAACGGTTGATTACAGGTATAGGTAAGATTGTTCCTATATTTACCCCTACTGGTGTCAGCATTCCTATATCTGTTACATGAATTACATAGTTAATAATTGTGTAAAAAAGGGTAATGACAATAGAAATCAAGTCACTTTTATTGAACCATACAACTAATGCCACACAAGGTAAAGCCGCAGCTAAGAGCATTATTCCCAATCCTATACTCAATACAAATTTTTGTACCATGTTTTCCATAGCAATACCAAGGATTTTTGAACACAACACACTGGCAAAAAATCCTAAAAGAGTATAAGCTACTGAAATAATAGCCATTACTCCTATTTTTGCTACAACTATTTTACTTTTGCTAACAGGAATGGTTGTAAGGTTCTTTAAAGTGTCATTATCTGTTTCTGTAAAGAACAGAGAAGTTGCAATAACAACCAATATCGGCAACAAAAGAAGAAAATCGCCATAGTCCACAATGCCGGAAAACAAATTATCATAATTAACTTGTGTTGGAATGTTCCAATATAAAGCAGTCATTACTACCGGAAAAACCAAAGCAACAAGAGTAGCCAAAACAAAAAGAGAACGTCGTTTAAATTTGTAAAATTCGCATTTAATCAGTTTAAGCAATTCCCTCGCCTCCTGTCACACGCTTGAAATAATCTTCAAGGCTTTCTTCACAAGTATGAGCTTCTGATACCTCCAATCCATTTTCTACAAAGGCGGTTACAATTTTCCCGACTGGTAAATCAAGATTGTGTAGACGTAAATTGTGGTCGTCCTGTATAGAAAAAAGGTTTTCGTGGAAAGTACGCTCTAAAATTCTTGCTGCCTGTGCGGTATCAGAAAGAGTAAATCGGATATGTTTGCTGCTTTTTTGTTCCAGTTCCGCAAGACTTTCTTCTTCCAGTAGTGCGCCATGGTCAATAATTCCAATATCATCAGCCAGTAGCGAAATTTCTGAAAGAATATGACTGGAAATTAAAATTGTTTTTCCCTTTGTATCACAAAGCTCGCGAATAAAAGAACGAACCTCTGCAATTCCAATCGGGTCAAGCCCATTGATAGGTTCATCTAAAATCAAAAGCTCCGGGTCGTGCATAATGGAAAGTGCAATCGCAAGCCGTTGTTTCATACCAAGAGAATACTGGGAAAATAGTTTCTTGTCTTTATAAGGCAATCCCACCAAATCTAAAGCGTCTTTGATTGCGTGGCTGTTTGGTACGCCCCGTAAGGTTGCAAAGATACGCAAATTTTCCGTACCAGTCAGATTAGGATAAAAGCCGGGGGACTCAATCAGACTACCGATACGGGGCAACAATTTCTTTTCATTCCCCTGCAAAGACTTTCCCCATATTTTAACCTCGCCGGAAGTTGGCTTTGTTAATCCGAGCAGCATTTTCATAGTGGTCGTTTTTCCAGCTCCGTTTCTTCCAAGCAGTCCGTAAATTCTCCCTTTCTGCACATGGATATTGAGGTCGGCAACGCTCTTTTGTGTGCCATATTGTTTGGTAAGATTTTTTGTTTCAATGATATAATTGTTCATATTCAAACCTCCTGTTCTGTGGAGTATTCTATCACACTAGTCTTGCACTAACCTTGCAATGCCCTTGCATTAACCTTGCATTTAATCTCTTTTTTCCACAATGCTAACATCTATATGAAAATAAAGGCTCCCGCCACAAAAGCGAGAGTCCTAAAGCAGTGGAAATGTAACAGTAAACACTGTTCCTTTTCCTTCTGCACTTTCTGCTGTTATTTTACCATTCATTTTCTCTACAAGCTGATATACAATAGATAGTCCAAGACCACTTCCTTTTTCAGACCGCCCTTTATCACATTTATAAAGTCGTTCAAAAATATGCTTTAGGTCTTCTTTCCCAATCCCGATACCGTTATCCTCTAAAAAAATCTGTACAGTTTCGTTCTGTTTTTGCATGGTAATTCCTAATTTGTCTGCCTGGCTATGAGCAAGCACATTTTGAATCAAATTGTTTAAAATCCGCATATAACTGTCCGTATCAAACTTTACTCGAAATGGTTGTTCCGGTATATCAATGTTATATTCTATCTGTTTATCTTCAAATACTGGTATCCAATCGATCAAAATATTTCTTGTCAGTTCTGCAATTTCCACCACTTCTATTTCCATAGAAAATTCATCAGAATTTAATTTGAACCAGTCAAAAAGCACATCAATATATTCCTTTAAGTCATATGCTTTCCTCCGAGCCGTTTCGATATACTCATCACGATCTTTTCCTATAACAATTCCTTTATGCGCTGCATCAAGATAACCAATCAGAGTTGTAAGAGGTGTTCTGACATCATGGGAAAGGCTGGTCATAAGCTGACGGTTCGTTTCTTCTGCTTGCCTTACTTTAGAAAGCCTGTTTTCATAAGATACAATGATTTCATTCATTTCATAAGCAAGCGGAGCGACTAATTCATTTGCAGCCGATAAAATTCGCCGGTTTCCATTTCCTTCTTTTACATCTTGTAATGCCTCTGTCATTTCCATAATCTGCTTTTTTACACGCCGTAGGATAAAACAGGCAGATAATATAGCAATGATACACACTCCAACTGATAAAACAATCATTACCTGCATATACTCATACCTCCTTATTAAAACGGTATCCGATCCCCTTGATCGTCTGAATATATTTCGGTTGTCCTGGATTTACTTCTATTTTCTTCCGAAGTCGGCTGATGATCGCCATAATATTGCTGTCATCATAAACATACTCTTCTCCCCAAACAGATTCATATATCTGCTGTTTCGTCAATATCTTGCCCTGATTTTTCGCACAAAACAACAACAAATCGAACTCCTTTGGCGGAAGTTCAAACATTCCATTTTCCGTTGTAATACAGCGGTTATCAATATCAATTTTCAGACCTTCAAAAGTAAGCTGCTGTATGTCTTCCTGCTGATTAAAACGTGTATAGCGGCGGATAAGAGAAACAATCCTTGCAATCAGCTCATCCATATCAAATGGTTTTGTCAGGTAATCATCTGCGCCTGCTCGTAATCCCTTTACTTTAGATGCACTGTCATTTTTCGCTGTAAACATCAAAATCGGCAAACTATATTCTTTCCGGATTTCTTCTAATGTTTCAAACCCATCCATCCCCGGCATCATCACATCTAAAATTACAAGCTGATACTCCTGTTCTTTTAACTGTTGGATTCCTTCTCTTCCTGTATTACAAATATCTGCTTCGATATTCTCTGATAGCACACTCCGTTTAATCAACGTACACAATTCCTTATCATCATCTATAATTAAAATTCTATTCATGACATAACCCCGTACCTTTCTAATATCAACTAGCATATCACCTGCTCACACTATTATCACTTTCTATCAATCAAATCATAACTCATATCCAGAAAATCCAGTATTTTCGCCTCGCTCACACTTCCATCCAACAGCATGGTAATCCAGTATTTCTTATTCATGTGATAGCCTGGAAGAAAACCATACGTTTGTGTCAGCAAGCCCACCATATCCGGTTCACATTTCACATTGATGATTTCTACCTCTCCATCCTCTTTTAATCCCAGTTTGGATTTTTCAACTCGCATAATAGCTGCATACCATTTTCCATTCTTATGTCGAAGAATTGCACTCTCTGGAGAACTCCTCCAGAGATATTCTGGAATTGATCCATACTGCTTATTTACGTATTCAAAAATTTCTTCCCGTTTCATCTCTAACACTTCCCATACATATATTCAATCAACGATTTATAAGTTTTCATAATTTTATTCATGCTGTTTCATCTCCTCTAATCAGATATTGTAGCACAAGGATTTTCCGCTATCCACACAAAATCAAACAATATTGTCACATAAGCAAAGCCGACAGCTTCACTACTGAAACTATCGGCTCTATTTCTTTTACTCCTCTGAGCGATACTCAAACTTGTAACCCATACCTTTTTACGGTATGAATGTACTGCAGTCTGTCCGGATCCGGTTCTAGTTTCTTACGAAGCTGACTGATACACCACATAACTGCATTCTCATAATTCATTACATCCTCCGTCCAAACTGCCTCATAAATTTGTTCTTTGGATCGTACCCAGCCCGGATGCCTGGCAAGATAAACTAAGATGTCAAATTCGTGGCGGTTGAGCATAACTTCTTTCCCATTTCGATAAACCATCTTTTCTGGAAGTAAAATCTGCAGATCTGCACATTTTATTTTTTCTGAAGGCAGTTTTCGTTTTTCTATATCTGCAGAACTTTCTACTGCCTTCAGAAGTTTCTCCAGTATATCCTCTTTGGTGTCTGGAACAGATAAAATTATGATTTTCCCATTCGCATCACCTGCCTTGATTCTTTCTGAATGTTTTCTTCCATTCACAACCGTTCTATAAATCTATTTAGTTATCAAAATTACGTAACCGCTCAATAACTGTTTCATCCGAAATCGCTTTATAGACAATCCCCGGAACACTCAGACAGATTACAAAGATTGCTGCAATCAAGCCGATCACAAGGGCAACCGGGTATTCAAATACTGCATAGTCAACCATATTCGGCACTGCCCTTGCTACCAAGAACAGAAATGCGTTTCCGAAAGTCATAATCAGCAGTGTAGAAATCAGCGCATAAATCCCACCTTCTAAGCTCAGTATCTTAACAATCTGCTTTTTCGTTGTGCCGATACTTTCCATAATGGCAAATTCATTTTTCCTTGCCACCACACCCGTCAGCATTACATTGACGAAATTAACCAAGCCAATGACAATGAGCAATACTGCTGCACCATTTCCCAATAAGTTCATAGAATAAAACATCTGATCAAACATTTCCATCCTGTTGACCGGACTCTCAAACTGCCATTCTGATGTGGTCAGCGTGTTATTGATTGCTTTCAGTTCCGTATCGATTCGCTCAATGTCATCTGTATCTTGAACATCAACACCAATCGCCGAAATAATCGCCTCTTTTGTCAGTCGTTCCATACCTGCTTTACTGACAAAGAGGATATTCGGTACAATCTCAATAAACTTACGTCTATCAATTCCTTCGGTAAGTTTATCCTCATAATCATCATACCTGAATGCACCGCCAATTAGAAAATTCGTTGCCTTTGCGTCTGTACTGTCGGCTGTCAACGTCAACGTGTTCCCGACTAATGCTGCATTCGGTGAAAAATAATCATTATCTGTTCCCGAAATCGCTGTCTCACCACGTTTGAACGCTTCTATGTCTATCGACTTATCTGGATGGTTTGCGTTATATTCTTCCAAAGCCTCATCATTATCCAGTGTCGTAATGTAACAACCGTACTCACCGGCATCTGCATATCCTCTTAATGCTGTAAGCATTTGATCATAGGAATTCCCATCAGCTTTATAACCGCTGTCCTTATATTTGATTTTCATAAACCCTTCTAATGCAGCTTCGTCAAAATCAATACCTGCCCAGACTGTCTTACGAATATCTACATTCTTAATTCCGTCAATCTGCTCAATCTGTTTCACAAAATGCTCATCAAACTGCGGAACTTCTTTATTGAGTTGTTCCGGCTGCTCAAACTGGATATCTGTGTATTCAAAAGAATAATCATAATATTTTTTAATATAGTTTTCTCCTTTGATACTTCCTACAATTCCATTCACGCCTAAGATCATGGTGATACCCATAAACAGAGACATAAACACAAGAATTGCACGTTTTTTATCCCGGAAGACATTGTGAAATGCCATTACATGTAGCTTGCCTCCATTGGTCGAATTTCTGCTTTTCATTTTCTTTGGTGCGAAGTTCTGAAACTTCAGAGCCTCTACTGGTGAAATTTTCGCAGCCGCTTTTGCAGGTGCATTGCAGGCAACCCAAACCGTTACTGCTGAAAAGAGGATGGACAGAATATAGATTAGTGGGTGAAAGAACACCTCCGCATCCATCATCGACTTGCCTTCCTCAAAGCCCTGATTCAAAACAAAAGGAACAATTCCAAAGGAAACGACAGTTGCTAGCAAAATACCAATGGGAATCCCGATGCAGGCAAACTTCACTGCCTGACTTTTCACCAGAGATTTAATCTGCGCCTGGGTTGTTCCCATCGTTTTCATCAAACCATAAAAACGGGTATCCTTTGAAATGGAAATATACAGAACATTATAAATAAGCAAATAGCCACTGCCAATGATAAAGAAAACCAAAAGGATTTCCATTGCGATGACCGAGCCACTTGATGATTTCATCGAAACTGCACCGCTGAAAGATTGATTTTCATTTAACTCCACATCTCTTTGAATACGTATAAAATCATCTGGCATTTTCTTTAGCGATAAAGAAAGGACACCATCTTCTGCCATTGTATAGCCTGCATTTTTGCAATACTCCTCGGAAACAAATCCCATTCCCGTGCCTGTGTAGGAATGGAACCAGCCACTCAACGTGAATGTTTTTCCCTGCTCACCGTTTTTGTCATAATAGGACAGAGGGATTTCCATATTCAGCTTCGGTTCCGTAATACCAAGCTGTGAAAGGGCATCCTCTGACAGCATGATTTCATTTTCATCGGAAGGATATTTCCCTTCTAAATCTTTGATTGCTTCTTGATAATGTTCTTCCCATTCCGTATTGTCGTAATATTGAAGCACGATAGAAAGTTCCCGTCCCTCTTCATTCTTCTCTGTAACAGAACCCACCATGTACTGTGTGCCCACCGTTTTGACATACTCCAAGTCCCGAATCTGCTGCTCCTGGGCTTTGGTCGGCATCGCAAGGGAAACATCGGCGGTTGTCCCTTCGGTGCGTACCTGCATTAACTTCATGTTCTCCGCATAGTTAATACCTAAACTGAACACGGTGGTAATCATAAACGTGGTGAGGATGATTGCAAATACCGCAAACAGATTTCTTATACGGTTTGCTTTCATCATCCCTTTTTCCACGCGCTTTACTGCTTTTTTATTTCGGCTAGCGTGCATACCTCACACCTCCCGAAAGGACTTTGCCATCCTCAATGCGAATGATACGGTCTGCCATCCTCGCAATCTCCTCATTATGGGTGATCATAAGGATTGTCTGGTCGAACTCATGGCTGAGCGACTGCATCAACAAAATCACGTCCATACTTGTTTTAGAGTCCAAGTTTCCCGTAGGTTCATCCGCTAAAATAATCGCAGGCTTTGTTGCCAAAGCCCGGGCGATCGCAACTCTCTGTTGCTGACCGCCGGAAAGATTATTCGGTAGATTCCTCAGTTTCTTCTGCAAACCAAGAGCATGAATAATCTCTTTCACAAAATCTGTGTCTGTTCTGCCACCGTCAATCTCAATAGGATACACAATATTCTCATACACATTGAGGACGGGAAGCAGGTTATAATTCTGAAAGACAAAACCGATATTCCTTCGTCTGAAAATCGTCAATTCTTCATCTTTCATTCTCAGAAGTTCTTTTCCCCGGATTGTAATGCTTCCCGAAGTAGGGCGGTCTAAGCCGCCGAGCATATTAAGCAGGGTGGATTTGCCGCTGCCGGAGGTACCTACAACGGCAACAAATTCGCCCTCTTCTATAGAAATCGATACCCCATCCAGCGCACGCACTTCGTTCTCACCACTGCCATATATCTTTCGTAAATCTTTTGTCTCAAGTATTGCCATATAGAAAACCTCCCAATTACCATTTATTCTGTCCCTCTCAGTTGCTCCACAACGGTTCCTCTATGGAAGAAACGCACCACAAGCAGCGGAATAATTACTGCTAAAATCAGGTACACGATTCCCACAAGAACTGCCGGAACGATTGTAAACTTCAAAGTAAAGAACCACATAGACGGGGAGTTGAGCGCATTTTTCAAAACAGTCACCGTCAAGCCTGCCGCCGCTACACATCCAAAGACACCTGCCGTAACGGCATAATACACGCCCTCATAGATCATCAGTTTTTTCAGTTGGCGGTGCGTCATACCAATACTTCGCATGGTTGCAAACTCATGACTTCGTGCAATCATACTGGAGATCATCATATTCGTAAAATTGATCAGTCCTGCAACTCCCATAATCACCGCAATCATTCCGCACACCATCAGTACCATATTCTGCAGGCTTTTCATCTGCTCTCTCATCAGACCTGTGGACGTATACGCAACCGATGTATTCTGCTCTGTATAATCACTTAAAAATGCATCCATTTCCGCTTTCTGTCCCTTGCCCGCATCAAATCCGTAGCTAAACAGCGTCGGATTCTCATAGATTTGTTCAAACATCCTGTCTGTCATGTAAAGATACGGTGCGTCTCCGCCGATCTTCACTTGAGATGTGGTAGAATTATTTGTTTCTTCTTCCATGCCTACCGTAACTGCTTTTGCAAGAACCGTACAATTCTTAACGAGTTCTCCGTCTTTATAAAAGGAGATACTGTCACCGACCTCAAGAAGCTTTGTAAGTGGCGTCTCCCACGGCTCTCCCGTCAGGTTGTCCATGCTGCATCCGACGATCACATAGTTTCCTGTCTGCATCTTTTCATTCAGTACATCTGCATCCTTTTCTCCCTCAAAAATCTTGAGATCCTCAAAGAACTGTTCGGAGGCTCCGACAACATTTCCGGAGATAAGATTATCTGTTTTGGACGCTGCGCGGCAGGCATGTTTGTCATAGACCTTATCCACTCTGCCGTCCTCCAGGTCTATTATTTCATCCCACGCAACGCCAAACCCATAGTCCACCTGAATATCCGTGTCATCCAATGTGTTGCGGTATAAATATCTTCCATTCTCCGCCCCTTGCTGATTGATTGCCTCAACTGCATCGGCGGAGAGTGCATCTGAACGATACTGAAATCCCTCGTAAATATTTGCCACAACGGAATTATATACGGTATAATCTGTCTTTGTACTCCGGCTGATAAACTTTTCTGCATCCATGCTCTGAGTAATGACAATTGCCGAATTGACCATAACGATACACAAAAGCAGTGACGTTACAATAAATATCGCACGCCGTTTATTTCGCCCGAAGTTCGCAAACGCCATATTGGAAAGCTTTGCGCCGCGGGTGCGTTTCGTTCTTCTCTTTTTGCCGTTCTCCTGTTCCGTATATCGGATTGCTTCTAACGGAGATATTTTTGCCGCCTTATTGGAAGGCTTTCTTGTACTTATATATACCGTTAAGATTGTAAACAGAGCCGCCAAAACAAAGATCAGCGGAGAAACAGAGACCTGTGTGGCTGCTCCAGCTGTTTTTTGTTCAAAGCTAACAAATTTCATTACAAACGGCAACATCAGCCTGCCTGCCAGAAAACCTCCTGCCAATCCAATCGGCAGACCAATCAGCGTAAGCCAGACCGCCTGTTTTCTTACCATTTTTTTTATCTGCCTTGAAGACATTCCGATAGTCCGCAATAATCCGTACTGCCGGACGTCCTGCATAACAGAAATATCAAAAACATTGTAAATCAGCAAATAACCGCATACTACAAAGAGTAATACAAAAGCGACTACAAATATAATGGAATCTGATGATCTCAATCCCTGGGACATTTGATTCTCGCTACAAAGAATAAAGTTTTCAGCGCCCATATCTTCCGAATTTCCGCCAATGGAATGTACAAAATCTTCTAGCTGACCTTTGACATTTCCTTTATCCTTCAGCACTACTTCAGAAAATGTAAGTCCTGCCATTTCTCGATCTTCGGAATACGTATTTTGAAAAAGTTCCGGATTTTCTTTCACGAACTCCTCTGACACAATCATCAAACTAACGCTGTCATTACTTGCCTCCCACCAGCCGGAAAGCACCATATCGTAATGATAGGTCTGACCGCGCACTTCAAATTCTACCGGAACAGTAGCACCGATTTCCGGTTCCACGCCCAAATCTTCAAGAGCAAGGTCTGTCGTTGTAATCTCATTTGCTTTTTGCGGTGCTTTTCCATGCGTCGGCTTGCAGAAAGTCAATTCTTGCTGTACATTATCTGCATAGTTAATTTCAATCGCGTGACCTATGGTATTGCTGGCATAAGCCAAAACCCGCCTATGACCTGCCTGTTCCACAAAATCACTATTAGCAAGTTGCTCATACTGTTCTTCTGTCATATATCCCAATGTTCCATCTGCCTTACTTCCTTTTTGCATTTGCATAGACCGTTGGAGAGAAGAACCCATACTAAATGCAAGCGAGGTAACAGCTGTAAACAAAAACGCTGTAAGTGCAATCGCTAAAATTGCCGCTATATTACGGGTTTTATTTTTCCGAAAATATCGTATTGATAATCGTTTGATTACTTCTGTATTGTTATTTCCAAATAGAATATCACTCATATTCCCGCCTCCTTACTGCACAATTTTTCCGTCTTCGATATGGATAATCCGGTCAGCAAGCTGAGCAATCTCGTCATTGTGGGTAATCATTACAAGCGTCTGTTTAAATTTGTAGCTGCTTGTTTTCATCAGACCTAAGACGTCCATGCTGGTCTTGCTGTCCAGGTTACCGGTCGGCTCATCCGCCAACACAATCGTCGGACGGGCAATGAGCGCACGTGCAATCGCTACTCTCTGCTGCTGACCACCGGATAAATTATTCGGCATACTGTTTAACTTCTCTTTCAGTCCTAAAAATCCCACGACTTCCTCTAAAAAGTTTTTGTCTACCTTTCCTCCGTCCAGTTCTACTGGAAGCGCGATATTTTCGTACACATTCAAAACCGGTACCAGATTGTAGTTCTGGAAAACAAATCCTATTTTTCTTCTTCGGAAAATGGTCAACTGTTCCTCATTTAGTTTTGATAACTCCGTACCATCCACAAAGACTTTCCCGGAGGTCGGAACGTCCAGACCTCCGATCATGTTTAACAAAGTAGACTTACCACTGCCGGAAGTTCCCACAATGGCAACAAACTCTCCTTTTTCTACGGAAAGGTTCACCCCATCCAACGCTTTTGTAATATTTGGTTCTTTTCCATAATATTTTTTCAGTTCAGTTGTTTCTAAAATATTCATACGAACACCGTCCTTTCTTTTTCGTTATCCTTATTGTAACGACCAAATCTCACAGGAATGTCACGAAAACAAAGAAATTTCGGTGTTTTTGGGGCTGAAATGTCACAATCCTGTGACATTTCAACTTTTTCTCCTATTTTCTCAGGAGACGCACCGAAAACGTAGAACCTTTTCCCTGCTCAGAGGAGAACACAATATACCCGCCCTGAAGTGAGATAATTTCACGCGCAAGATCCAATCCCTATCCCGTCTGCATCGTGTACCGTATCTTCTCTGTAAAACCGTTTGATCTTCTATGGAAATTAATACACCATCCAGCGCACGCACTTCATTTTCTCCACTGCCATATATTTTTCTTAAATCTTTTGTTTCAAGTATTGCCATATAGAAAACCTCCCATTTCGTATTTCTTTTTTGTTATATCGCTGCTCTAACCTATTCCCCGGTTCTCAAACGTTCCACGATACTCTGTCGGTTCAGGAATCGAAGAGAAACCATCGGAATGATAAGCGCCAGTACAGTATAAATAAGAGATAACAAAATTGCCGGAAGGATGGTCAGATGGAAAGTCATATACCAAATCGGACCATTTTCTACTAAAAGTTTCACTGCTGTTACTCCCAAAACGACTGCAACCACAGTTCCAATCACGCCTGCCCACAGCACATAGGAAAGACTTTCTGTCATCACCATTCTACGAAGCTGCTTTGTTGTCATTCCAATACTCTGCATAGAAGCAAACTCATGTCGTCTTGTCACAATGCTCGTCATAATCAAGTTCATGAGATTGATGATACCAACCAATGCAAAGATTCCTCCGATCAGACCTCCAATCAAAAGAACTGCATTTTTCGTTGTCTGAACAGTAGCGCCCAATTTATCTACTGACTGGTAGAGAACATCCATATTTTTCTGGGTTGTGTACTCTGATAAATAAGTTTCCATATCTTGTTGCTGCTCTTTTTCCGTATCAAACAAAACACAATAGAGAGACGGATTTTCGTAAATCTCTTTGAAGTGTTTCTCAGACATATACATAATAGGTGTGCTAATATCTCCACTTAGATTAGATCCTGCTCCAAGTAAACCACCTGTTTCCATATCTGCCGTAGCAGCCTTTGCAAGCACCGTAAATGTTTCTGTCGGAATGCCATTTTCATAAAACTGAATTTCATCTCCTACCTGCATGTTCTGGTATTCTTCTTCTTTATATTCATCAAATATTCCCTTGTCATTATAGCCAGATATTAAAATAATTCCATTTTCATTTTGAATCTTTTTTCAAAACAGATTTGTCTTTCTCTCCTTCGCGAATATCCAGTTTATCAATTAAAGACTCTGAAATACCAAATATATTTCCCAACGGTCGATTATCTGGATTCAATGCAGCGTAGTGCAGGTTTCCTTCTTCATCTCTATAGACTCCCCGATTAAACTTTTCCGGAGTAGAGGGGAAATAACCTTTATTCGTATTGTCAATTTCATATGGAATCCCCCAATCACAAGAAATGTGATTATCATCATACGTATTTCGATACATCTTTGTCACATTTTTAACACCTGGGCGCTGTGTAACTGCTTCTGCCACATTTTCCGGTAATGCAGCACTATGTCCGGTAAACCCTTTCTGCATCAATCCTGCCTGTGCTGTATAAACTGCAAAATCACTTCGCATCTTGCGTTCTACATAGATATCTTCATCAACACTTCCGACAAACACAAATACGGAATTCAACAGGATAATACTCAGCATCAAGGAGACAATGACCAATACCATTCGTCCCTTATTTCTCTGTACGTTCGCTTTCGCCATGCGTGGAAGCAATGCTCCTTTCACGTGCTTGCGTTCCCTGATCTTTCCTGTGCTGTGTTCTACATATCGGACAGCTTCAATCGGAGAGACACGAGATGCTTTCTTTGCTGATTTCCTTGTACTGATCCATACGGTCAGCGCAGAGAATATGACAGAACCAATAATAATCGGAAGATACGGAAGCGCACCGACGACCACGTTCTTCTCTCCCAGTTCCTCTACAAACATCTGAAGTACCGCTGGGAGCATTCCTTTTCCAAGTAAAATTCCCAAGATGACTCCGATTGGCGTACCAATCAGGAACAGATACATTGCCTGTTTTCTCACCAGACCTTTCACCTGCTTTGGTGTCGTTCCGATGGTTCGGAGCAGACCATACTGTCTGATGTCATTGGTCACACTCATATCAAATACGTTGTAGATCAGAAGATAACCACAGAACATAAACAGAATACCAAACACGCCTGCTGCCAGCCATACGACTAAATTTCCATCACTCTGTGTAGCAGATGGTGTCGGTGCAATCCTTATATAATTTTCCGCTCCCCGATCATCCGGATTCCCTCCGATACTGCGGATGAACTCTCCAATCCGTTCTTCCACCATTCTGGGATCTTTTAAAATCACATGCGCATTATAGTAATTTCTATTTTCTCGGTCTTTCCGAAGAGTCGAGATCATCCCTTCCTGTTCTTCCAAAAATGCCTTAGACACCATGACATATCCCACATCATTTTTTACCGGCTCATAGATACCGGATACTTTCATATCAAAATGTTCGATTTTTCCGTCTACTTTTAAATCAACGGGAAGTGTCTCCCCTGCTTTTTGTGGAATTCCCAGATCTTCCAGCACATTCACAGATACCAGCACCTCATTCTTTTCCTTTGGTATTGTTCCGATACTCGGTGTCATAAAACAAACTTCCATCAATGTTTCATCTGCATAGTCCAGTTCCACATTAAGCTGCTTTGTATTCTCTAAAAATGCAATTCCAATCTGGGTTCCTGCTTTTTCAAACATAGCATTCTTTTTTAGCTGTTCTGCCTGGTCTTTTGTCATTCCCTGTACTAAGGCATCCGCTTGAGAGCCTAATAGCCTCGCCTCACTATACTGCAGGGTATTTTTTGCACCAAACCCGATAGTCAGCACTCCAGTCAAAAGAAAGGTAGTCAGGGCAATGGCTGTCACTGCAAGGATATTCCGTTTCTTATTGCTGTGAAAACTACGGTTCGCCACCTTTTTTATCACTGCTTTATTGTTGTTACCAAATAGAATATCACTCATATTCCCGCCTCCTTACTGCACGATTTTTCCATCTTCGATATGGATGATTCGGTCAGCGAGCTGTGCGATTTCATTATTATGAGTAATCATCACCAGTGTCTGCTTAAATTCATGGCTACTTGTTTTCATCAGACCTAATACGTCCATACTGGTCTTGCTGTCCAGGTTCCCAGTCGGCTCATCCGCCAATACAATCGTTGGACGGGCAATCAGCGCACGCGCAATGGCGACTCTCTGCTGCTGACCACCGGATAAATTATTCGGCATACTATTTAACTTATCCTTCAATCCTAAAAATGCTACGACTTCCTGTAAGAAGTTTTTGTCTACTTTTCCTCCATCCA
>ENA-ORUW01001225-ORUW01001225.1-human-gut-metagenome-genome-assembly--contig:-NODE-1225-length-19148-cov-6.101137_pt1 | contig 19148 bp, 15 predicted proteins | sample MGYA00242088_ERZ509227 | MGnify/ENA primary metagenome ERZ509227 (study PRJEB26280, sample SAMEA2338816) | human gut metagenome | biome: human gut; feature: human-associated habitat; material: faeces... | reverse complement strand
GACATGAATGGTCTCTTCGTCGGGCGTCTCTATAGAGCCGTCAGTGGCTTTGACGCTGAAGATCTGAGCGTCGGACTTGCCGACATTGTCAATCATGGTGACCTTCAGCACGACTTCACCGGCAACGTCGGACGGCACGTCATATTTCACCGCCCCAAGCACCGTGTTGAACACATCGTGATTGAGCGACCCCGTGAATGTAATCGTCAGCTTGCCGCCCTCGACACTATAAGAACCGAGTTGAGTGCCGTCAGCTCCGGTAATCACACCGTCGGCAAAGGTATATCCAATAGTCTTGGCAAAACTAAAGCCGTCTGAAGTATTCGCCCCGCCGTTGCGCTCGATCGTAATGCTGAAGTCTTGGTAATCCTCAACATCCGCATCGACGCCAGACAGATATTTGCCTACTTCGGCGGAATTGCCGGTGTAGGGAATCTGAGGCAATGCCGACGCAGAATAAACGCCCTGAGATCCACTGTTAAAGTAGATATTTTTACCGTCTGAAGAAACAATAAATTTCCCAAAACCTTCTGTACCCGCATCAATGGATCCGGCTTTTGTCAAGAAGCCAGAAAGTGCATCTACAGTATATTCAACCATCTTTCCATCCTCAGTTGAGGCAAACAGAAGCTTGCCGTCGGAGGAAAGATGCATTTCTTGAATACTGATCGATTCGCCTTCGAATCCATAATCCGCACCAACAGTTAATGACTGCACGAGAGTCATCGTACCGTCATTATTTTTCTCAAAAGTCAGTACGTAGCGGGTGGTCATGGCAGATGCGGAGTAAACGTAGAGATATTGACCATCCGCCGATGAAACAACGCTCCCAACCTTCCACAGCATAAATTCATCATCGACTTTGACCCCAGACTCATCCGCATTGATGGTCTCGTAATTCAATGATTGAAGCAGATTAAGCGATCCGTCTTCACCCACTGCGACAACAGCAATTCCGCTCTTTTCGCCCATACTGTCTTTTTGAACATATATGGATTTGCCGTCACAGTCAATAAGATCATTTATAGAACAAAAACTTGAAAGCGCATAAGGGTTAAAGTTTGCATCCCAATATATCATTGTTAATTTAACGGAAGTAAGAAAACCGACAAGAGCGATAATTGTCAATACAATTCTTTTGGTTAAACTCATTTTTATACCTCTTTATCCTTAATTTTGTCTATACATTACAGACGACGCCATAGCAATAGTTGTCCAGAACAAAAACTGCACCTGTGGTCTGAAATATATTGTATCAAACAATCCGTGTGTCATCACACCTATAATTGTTAATGTTGCCGCACAAACCACAATCTTATCGGCTAGCCCGTCGGCATTAGCCTTTGTTGTAATACATTTATATGCATCAAATAAGAACAAGCCAATAAAAGCAACAAATGCAATCAATCCGAAAATGCCGCTTTCTACAGCGATTTCCAAAGGCACGGAATAAGTGCTCAACGCATCATATCCTGTAAGCATGTAAAGGCCGTATATTTCTCTAAAAGTTTGATTTCCCGCACCTATGCCAAGGATACAGTTGTCGCAAAACATATGCCACGAAGAATTATACACATTCATTCTAAAAGAAGTGGATGAATCGCCGCGCAAAATAAATATCGACAAAAGTCTTTTTGTAATTTTGGGCACAGCTATCAAGACTAATGCAAAAAGTGAAATAACAGCTATAACAAATTTTTGCCAAACAGATTTTAGTTTTTGCGAGGTGTTAAAGTCTGTTTTTATAACAAGAGTCACTATCAAAATCATACCGGCAACAATTGCAGCCAAAGCAAGGTATGCACCGCGTGAGCCTGTCAAAAACACGGCAAGAGAGCACAAAGCAAAAAAGGTGAGAGACGAAAAGAATGTTTTAAAATTCTTTTGTACCAGGCAAATTGCACCTGCACCCAGTATGTATGGTATACCTGCAATCAAATAACCGCCAAGCAAATTCGGGTTGAGAGGTTTTAAAGTACCATAAGCTCTTGCAATGGCATCTTCAGGATTAATGTAGTTAGAATCCTGCCAGGTTGAAATCTGCTCGACCCCTGCAAAGTTCTGATATATCGCGATTATCGCCTCTGCTGAACATAAAATACCTACAAGCAAAAATATGTAGCGTATTTTGTTTTGATTTGTCTGAAAATAATTAACTGCACAGTAATAATAAAATATATAAATTACTGTTTTTAAAAATCCGTGAATGCTCTGCGGCAAAAGAGTGGAGTTTATTGTGCTTATAAAGCATATTGCAAAATAAACAAATAAAGCTGCATCAAACTTTGTCAGTGCAATTTTGGCCCCTTTTTTGGTAAACAGTTTTAGTATTGTCAAAAGTACCACTATTATTGCAAAGGCACCGATTTTTTCACTGGGCATAAAAGTTGATGCAAATAAGGTAAGACAAATAAATGTCAAAATGACTTCATCAATTTTGCCAAGAAAAAAACTGTTTTTAGTAATCTTTTCCAGTTTGTTTTGGAAATAAGCATAAAACTTATTTTTCAGGTCAATAAATTTAGATTCTATCATAATTATTCAGCACTTTTTTCCACTTGTTTTTCAGGTTTTGCCTCTTCTTTTGGCGCATTTTGTGCCTTTGACTGAAGAGCATCATCCATCTTTGATTGCAGTTTAGCCTGTGTAACAAACTTGTTGATTTCTTCAACCTGTTTGTCTTCAAGAATCTGAACATTCGAAATTGTTCCGCCTATACGGTAGTTGAAACCTTCAAGCACGATAGGCAAACCGATCTTTATTTTATTACCGCCAACAACAGCACCGTCTTTGGTAATTTTAGCGTCGTCAATTAAAGTAACAATAAAGTCAAACTGATACGGCATAGAATAATCATCAATAACAACAAACGGCTGCTGAGGATTATTGATAGGGAGCACCATTTTTTTTGCCTGATAAGCAACATCAATAATTTGCAGCTTTGTATAAGGAACGTTTCTTATTGTAATAAAAGATTCTTCGCCTATTTTAAACGGCATTTTAGAATCTGTTAATGAAACGCTTTTTAACATAACTTGAAAAGCAATTTTTTTAGTAGCTTCCACAGGTGATTTGGAAAATTTGTTTTTGCCCAAATATGCGAGAGCACCGATAATTAAAACCGCAATAACCACGGCAATTATTATGTAATCCAAAAGTTTTAACTGTTTCATCTTAAACTCCTTATGTTTACGCTTTAATTGTATAATTTTCCATATTCATTTTGTTTAAGCTAGTTTGTATTTGTTCTATAGATGTTGTTGCACAACCAAAAGAACGGATTACAATACTAGCCGCAATGTTGCCGATAATGGCAGCATATTTTGGAGGGGCACCCGCAGCAAGCGCAAGGGTAAATGACGCAACAACAGTATCTCCGGCACCGGTAACATCAAAAACACTTGTTTTATTAAATACCGGTACATCCACATGTTCTGATTTACCTTTTTCAAATACAGCCATACCGTCTCCGCCTCTGGTCAGCAAAAGAACCTGTGCGTCTGTCATCTCTAAAATATCAGAGCCGGCACGGTTGAGAGTTTGTGCATCTTTAATAAAATAACCTGCAGCTTTTTCGCTGTCCGGTTGGTTAGGAGTAAGAGCATAAACGCCCTTGTAGCGGAACATATCTTTTTGTACATCAGCAACAACTATTTTTCCGTGATGTTTTGCACAAGCAACTGTTGCCTCAATTACCCTGTCTGTCAAAAGTCCGATATTATAATCAGACAAAATTACTGCATCGTGGAGAGGTACGGCTTTTTCTATATTTTCAATGATTTTATCTTCAATCTCTTTTGACGGAGCAGATGTATCAAGACGGTCAATTCTTACAATCTGCTGGGTCACAGAATGAAAACTTGCACCGGATATTCTTGACTTTACAGTAGTTGGTCTCAAAGGGTCTTGAACCATAAATTCAGTATTAATCCCTGCTTTTTTAAAAGCGTCCAAAAGCATAGGCCCGTGATGGTCACTGCCGTATAAGCCTATTGCAGAAACTTTACCGCCGTTTATTGCCGCAAGGTTATGAGCAGCGTTTGCAGCCTGACCGAGAATAATTTTAGTATTTGAATGTCTTAAAATTAAAACAGGTGCTTCTCTTGAGATTCTTTCCGTATCACCATAGACCATCTCATCTATGCCCATATCCCCGATAATCAACACCCTGGGTTCTTTTAACTTTTGAATATAGCCTTCTAATTTTTCTTTATCAAAATCAAACATGTTTCTCTCTCCATGCAATATCATATAATTGCGGGTAATTATTTACAAAATATGTAGTATAATATATTTAGTTTAGCACAAAAACAAAGTAAAGTTTGTAAGAAACCAGAGGAAAAATGGCAAACAAACCTGATGATTTCCATAGCCTTGATTTTGATGAAAAGCTTGAAATTGAAAAACTTCAAGCAACAATCAGGAGCATGAGTAATTTTTCCGATGATTCAGAAGGATTTCTTTCTCAAAGCCCAAAAGCATTGATGGAAGGAGGCCTTGGCGACAGCGATCAACAGTCCGAAAGTGATGAATTTGATCCATATGCAGAAATTGAAAAACCAGTTATTCGCAATCAAGGCCCCAGGGCAAAAAAATTCGTTGTAATGGTTAACCCTGAAAATGTTGAATACTTTGACAAGATCCCTCTAGAAGAAAGAACACGACTCTTCAACGATTTGTTATCTGCACACAAAAAAAGCCTTGAAGGTGAAAAACAAAAAAAACATTTGATAAAATTTTCAAAGCATATGTTTGTCGGAATAATGACAGTTTTGCTTTCTTTGCCTATAATGTTTGTTGTGGTAAACAAGTCAATTGAATTGACAATAAATAATTACAAAGATGTACAGAATAATTTTGAAAAGCTTTACGAAAGCAAAAACCATGGCAGGTTCAATTCTGTAAGACGTACAATATACTAAAGGTTTTTAATGATTAAGGATAGCTCACTAACTAACATTAAGTTTGAAAACAAATTTTTCTTTGCAGGAATTTCGCTTGGCTCTTGCTCAACCAATGAAACAGGCGTTGCAATTATCGACAAAAATTTGAATATCATTACACTTGACAAGCTCTTTTCTATGGAAGATGTAAGATTCTTTTTTAAAAGAATGGCTGGTAAGCAAAATGCAATTATAAATATTGCCTTACCAGAAAACCCTACAATGCTTAATGCAAAATGGAAACTTACGTCGCGTCAGTATCAGCTTGTTCAAAGCAGTGAGCTGATTAATCAAGACAGCGATTGGATTCAACGATACTCGCACAGAGGTTGTGATTTTTTTGAAGAATTAAAAAATCAGGGCATTGACATTTTCAGGTATGATATACACGAATTAAAGTCATTTTTAGGTTTGTCAGGAGTGTACAAAGACCGCTCTCCTGTTGACTGCAAAGCTCTGCAAAGTGCACTAAAATACCGCTTTGGATTTAAAGAGCTCCCGTCTAATATGCTGCCGGTATCTCAACTGGAAGCAATCCTTGGTGCATATTTAGGAATTATCATGGCTGACACAAAAACAGGATATAACTGCAAAATAAAATCACAATATAATAATATTGAAGTTATAGGTTTGGATTTATAAAAAATCACTTTACAAAAAAAAATTAGCATGTATGATAATAATTGTCCCAAGTTTTGAGACACAAAATCCCTGGGGGATTAGCTCAGCTGGTAGAGCACCTGCTTTGCACGCAGGGGGTCAGGAGTTCGAATCTCCTATCCTCCAAAACTTAAAGATAAGAGCCGAAAGGCTCTTTTTTTAGTGCTAAAAATTTCTTTTTTGTTTTATGTTTATTATTTAAAAAATTTACACAATTAAGAATTGTAAAAATATTTTTGTGAAATAACAAAAAAATATTTTCACAATTTATAAAACATATAATTTAAATACAGTATATGACTAAGCACAAGAAAAGAGAGAACGTATGAAAATCAATTCTATTTCCAATGGTTATCATCAAACATTATTAGTAAACAAACAGCACAAAGCTCAGAATGAAGTTGTTGTTGATAATGCAAACAAAGGCTGTGAATTGCCATCTTACAATATGATTGCAGCAAACTTACCGCTTAAATCATTGTCTTTTAAAGGTGATTTCGAAGCAAAAACAATTTCAAAGATGAATGATGCTTACATTAAACAAATTCAAAATGCAGAAACAGAGCTTCGTGTATTAAGAAACCCCGTCAACAATCCGTCATTGACAAAAGCCAAAGAAGAAAATGCTTTCTATGATGATTTTGAAAAAAATAGAGACAGATACTACAATTTAGCAAAAAAAAGTGCAGATTATGCAGAAAAACAATGGGAGAATGAGCATGGCTGGTGGTACAGAGCATTCCATAGCAGAGAGCTTGATGAAATAAAGTCTGATAAATTCCGCTCATATTATGAAAAAAGAAACAAATACTACGATATAGCAAACCGCTATAGCCTGAACAAAACAATCATTGACAGTGCTGCACAAAATGAAGAAAACCGGCTGAAAAGAATAAAAGATTTAAATGAATTAATAGACAAAAACAAAAAACTAATCGATTATGCAAACTTGCAAAATTCTATTAATGAAATGTTAGCAGGCAAAGGAGGCATTGATGAAAGACTTGCAGGATACAAGTTTGTAAAAGATAAAATAAGAAAATTTATTGAAAATATTAGAACAAGCAAAGATAATGAAAATGCTTATGTTCAACCCTGTGTTCTTTTGTATGGCGCAACTGGTACCGGGAAAAGCACCTTCTTAAAAGCTATCGAGTCTATGAAACTGGACAATGTTGCTATTGTCAGATTTGATGAAAACCAGAATATTCCTTTTATGGAGCGTTTTAGAGCAGCAGTAACAGCAGCTAAACAGAGATATTTTAACAACCAGCAGCGTACGATTCTGCTTATGGATGATGCGGAAAAATACTTTGCAATGTCAGAGGGTGAAGCAAATGCATATTATCAAAACGAACTTGATGAAGCGGACTGGATAAAACTGAAAAAAATAAATGACTCAGGAACAAACAAAGATGTAAAAGATTTTAAATCAATTCTTGATGAATTATCAATGGTACCTACAGATGAATCGGATGAAAACTCTTTCAGATCTGCAATGAGCATTTTTATTACAACAAACCACCCCAATATAATTGACAGACAATTGATAAAAAGGCCTGAAAAAATGGATGCCTACCATGTAGGGCCGGCAAAGGGGCAAGATCTGAATGAGGTTGTGAAATTTTATTTTAAAGACAAAGTGGATATAATAAACAAAATAAAAATGTTTAAAGACCGCCCTGACAGAAATGACGCAATAAACGGCCTGAGCGGCTTGTCAATTGATGCAAAAGAGTCTGTAAAAAAACTGTTCAAAGAAGGCAAAGCTGATATGCTTTCAATTGAACCTGACAGCATAGATTATGATGTTTTTACAGCAGATCTCCAGCCCAATGAAGAAGAGGGAGCATTTTCTAATGTAACAATTAAATTAATTTCGCAAAATGCTTTTGATAAATATTTGGAAAATCCTGAAAGCTCTTTTGCCCAGTGTTTTTATGAAGAATTGATAAATGCGCAAAGAGACATTGAACCGCAAAGATATCAAAGATATATAGAAACAGCAAACTATGTCAACCTCTTTAAAGAAAGCGGCAAAAAAGATCTTAATGATGAATACGAATTTGTCAAAATGCTGCAAGCCAGAAACAACAACTTCCTGAAAGTTGATACTAGAAAGTATCTTGAATCTTACATTAATGATATGCGGGTAAGACAAGAAAACCTTGAGGATAAATTAACTAAAGGCATTATCTCTGAAAATGAATGCGTTGAACTCGAATCTTTACGAGACCAAATGTCTTATGTCAATGACCCTCAAAAAGTTAAGGATTATTTAAAAACTCATAAATCTAAAAAATAAAGAGAGCTATCAAAATGAAAATATCACTGGTAAATAACACTAATTTTGGCAAAAAGCAAGATTACAAGACCTGTCTGCAATCACGCAGACAGGCTGCCGAAGCAAACAACTTTCAAAACAACTGCTTAATGCCCCAAATAAGTACTTTATCTTCAATAATATCTTTTGGCAGTGCTGCACAAAAGCAGGAAGTTAGTGAAGAAGCCTTGAAACAAGAGGCACAGGTGTTTTTGAATTCACTAAAAAAAGAGCAGGAAGTTATAAAAAAAGCAAGATTATTATATCTTGATAAAATAGATACAAAATGCAGAAAAAAACTCAACGACATGGCTCTATTTAGGCAAATAGATCCTAATGATGCATTTAGAGCTGTTTATGAAGATTTTGCGCCTTATTATATACAAAAAGGAGAAATCAATCAGATTGAAAAGTACAGCTCATCGTTAAATTATTTTTTCAACAGCTTTTTAAACGCACAAAGCGAATGGGAAAAAAATGAACTGAAAAATACAGCTTTACAGATAAAAACAGAAATGCAAAAAGATCTGCTTTATGCCGGTAAGTATAATAAAGACCGCGAAGAGCAAATATCTATTGATGAATACCTTTATTTTTTAGGCAATTCTCAAAACCGTATTAAAAAATTCATGCAGCTTGCAGATAAAGATATTGCTTACAAAGAAGCATTGAAAGTCATTGAACCTCTTTGCCGCATGGCTGGCAGAGTAAGATATATAAAATATTCAGATTATGAAAAAATGGTGAAATTTTTTGATAAATTTGAAAAGTTTAATTTTGAAGATACTATTTTTAAACAACCCGAAAAAACTCCTGATGTCACTCCAGCTGTGAATAAATCAAAACCGGAAGTGAGAGAAGCTGACCCAATAAAAACCAATAATACAACAGAGGCCAAGCCTGCTACCGGCGTAACACTTAAGCCTATCAAACATGACTACTCGCTGCTTGATGAATACAAACGAAGAGTTAAAATTCATAAAGAGTATGCTGACCCACTCAGAAATCGTGCTAAAACTCCGGAAGAAAAAATTCAGGAAGAAAAATTAAGAAAAGCATGGCTGGAGCTTCGTCAAAAAGCTAGAGAAGAAAACATTTCTTTTGTCAGAATCAAACAGGAATCTGATTTTTCTACTGATCCTGTTAAAAATGCTCAGGAAAAATTTGAATATATCGCTAAACAGGTGCTTCCATATCTTAATGTCTCTGAAGCCTCTGCTATGGATGGTCTTGATATGTTTGGCAAATTCGGCACCAGATATGTCTATCCAAACGGCAGAAAAAATTATGAGATTTTGACTACTTATCTTACTTGTAGACCTGAACAAGAGATGACCGACAGACTGTTGAACAAGTTTTTGGATGTTTGGGAAAAAATCTCTGAAAAAAATGTCGACAAATACAAAGACAACGAGTATTTGTGTAATGTACTTGTATATTTCACTCTTAACAAGAAAAATGTTAGTGAGGACACTATACTTAGAGGGCTAAAGCTTCTTAAAAAACTTACCAACCAAAAGCAAGATGTTGAACGATTGGATTATACTCTTTTAAGAGATTACGATGCTCAGTACAAAGACAGTAAAAAAATCAAAGAAGCTATTGAAGATTTGAAAGATTATGTCAAAGATTGTCCTGTCTATTACAGAATGCCCGAAGATCGATAGTTAAAGTTATGTAAATTTTGAATTTCGTTTTAGCAACAAATCTTTTTTACATGATTTACAATTACTGTAACTAAGGATTTTTTCATGACTATTGATTCTGTAAATTTTAATAAATTTTACGACTTTGGTGTAAAAAAGTCTCAGGGAAAAAACTTCCAGCCGGCGACTCCAACGGTGGCTTCGGCACCGATTTCCGATAAGAATGATTCTTCTTACAAAAATAATCTTAAAACTCTTTCACTTATTGGCGCTGCTGCTCTTTTGATTCTCGCTATACTCAAAAGAAAAGCTATTGCAAAACTTTTCAAAAAATCTGACAAAAATATTATTTCTGAACAAAAAAATTCAACCACAAGGAAACAGCCACAAAAAACTCCTGATGTCAATCCGACAGTGAATAAACCAAAACCGGAACCCAAACCGGAAGTGAGAGAAGCTGACCCAATAAAAACCAATAATACAACAGAGGCCAAGCCTGCTACCGGCGTAACACTTAAGCCTATCAAACATGACTACTCGCTGCTTGATGAATACAAACGAAGAGTTAAAATTCATAAAGAGTATGCTGACCCACTCAGAAATCGTGCTAAAACTCCGGAAGAAAAAATTCAGGAAGAAAAATTAAGAAAAGCATGGCTGGAGCTTCGTCAAAAAGCTAGAGAAGAAAACATTTCTTTTGTCAGAATCAAACAGGAATCTGATTTTTCTACTGATCCTGTTAAAAATGCTCAGGAAAAATTTGAATATATCGCTAAACAGGTGCTTCCATATCTTAATGTCTCTGAAGCCTCTGCTATGGATGGTCTTGATATGTTTGGCAAATTCGGCACCAGATATGTCTATCCAAACGGCAGAAAAAATTATGAGATTTTGACTACTTATCTTACTTGTAGACCTGAACAAGAGATGACCGACAGACTGTTGAACAAGTTTTTGGATGTTTGGGAAAAAATCTCTGAAAAAAATGTCGACAAATACAAAGACAACGAGTATTTGTGTAATGTACTTGTATATTTCACTCTTAACAAGAAAAATGTTAGTGAGGACACTATACTTAGAGGGCTAAAGCTTCTTAAAAAACTTACCAACCAAAAGCAAGATGTTGAACGATTGGATTATACTCTTTTAAGAGATTACGATGCTCAGTACAAAGACAGTAAAAAAATCAAAGAAGCTATTGAAGATTTGAAAGATTATGTCAAAGATTGTCCTGTCTATTACAGAATGCCCGAAGATCGATAGTTAAAGTTAGTTAAAGTTATGAAGATAGCCAGAGTAAATTTTAATAATATAACCAAACCAAAGAGAAAAGAAAAAGCAAACGTGACAACAGAACGTTTGCAAACCACTGGCTTAGAAAGATGTTTTGTAGTTTCGGATTTTAATACCACGAATATTATTTCATTTAAAAATAACTTTGCTTATAATTCACAAAATCTTCAAGAGGGATACTTAAAAGAAAAAAAATATATAGCTAACACTCTTTTATATCCTTTAAAAAGTAAAGACACGTATAATGCTGTAGCCGTTCCGCCAATTTTTTTAATTCATGCAAGTGATGACATTGTTAAAAATAATATCAGAAATGAAGTTGTAAAAGACCTTTCTCCACATTGCAAAATGGTTTACTGGGACGCAAGGATAAAATCGGAAGATTTTTTAAAAGAATTGCGAGAACAAATGCAGGTTTCAAAAACCAATTATCTTCTAAACGGGGAAAGAACAATCATTTTTATTGATAACATTGAAAAGTACATCGGCAAAAATTGTTCTGAAAACATTGCAAGTATGAAATCAATAGCGGATTATTGCTCTAAATCTCCGATATCACATTCTGACAGCAATGCTGCATTGAGTATTATATCTTTTACAGACAAACCTGATTTGATAGACAGTGAGTTGCTATTTAGACCCGAAAAAGTCTATTCAATTGCTTTTGCTCCTCTTAATACAGAAGGAATTAAAAACCTTCTTGAAAAAGAAACAGACCTTAAAGAAAAATTTTTCTCATCTTTAAAAAAAATGCCAGAAGATGAGTTAAGAAAACAAGATCTCCCATATCTTTCCTGGAAAAATTTGCAAAGATTAAAAGCAAACAGCAATATATATTCACTTACAACGGACTCTAGCAACATACCTTTTGAAACAATTGCCTATTTTGCTTCACCGAAAGAAGAACTGGGAGCCTTCACCTGCAAACAGCTGCAAGATATTGTGCAAGATGCGTCGTTTAAATATATTGCAAATACACACAAAAGTTTTGCTACTATTCTTATTGAACAAATTGCAAAAGCAAAAAGACAAATTTCACCTGAAAAATTAAAAGAAGAAATAAAACTAAAAAACCTTATTGAATTAAAAAAAGATAAAACTGCAATTAAAGAAATAACCAAAACACAAAATCTTTTAAAAATGCTTAAATTAGGATTTTTGAACAAAGAACAAAAAAACGAACTGGCAGAAAGATTGTTTGAGTCTAATGTACGAAGAATTTTTTTAGAAACCCCCAAAAACGGTGCATTGTTGACAGAAGAAGAAGTTTTCGAACATAAAGAGCTGCAAAAATTATTAAATGTTGAAAAAAACATAAAAAATCTTGAACTTGGCAGACTCTGCTCACATATTGTTTCAGAAAGAATCAACCAAATCACTAATGATAGATACAAGTTTTCATACGGAAACGGAATTAACGATTTTGTTGACCTTTATTTAGGTTCATTTGGCTGGGATGACCATACACTTTGGATTGATTCCGGAGAAATATCAAAAATTGAAACGGTAATGCATTTTATTGATGATATAAAAAATAATACGCCTTTTAAAAATATTCAAATTATTGAATTTCCGCTAGATGGAAAAAATGACAGAGGTTATACTCCTACAGGCCGAAGAACACTCGAAGATAAACCCATATATCAAATTAGCATAAAGGAGAAACAGCGATGGCAAGGCAAAAACAGGCCAATATGTAAAAATATGTAAAAAACTTTTTATTCTTATAACAAAAAAAAAATATGTCCGGTTATTAAGTAATAAACGAGGTAAAGTATGAGAGTATATTTTTCAAATATTATTAAAGGCCCTAATACGAATTTTAAAAGAGATATTAAAGAAGATGAATATGTCCATGTTCCATTAATTTGGGACGACACAGAGGATGAATTCATAAAAAGCACTGCACAGGCTCCTAAACAACCGGAGCAACCTGGTTACAAAGCAAAAGCTCAAGAAAACAACGATTCTAAGTTTTCAAAATTCAAAAAAACCGCTGCATATATCGGAGGAGGAGTTGTTGCTGCACCAACAGTGGTTACATCTACTGTAAAATCTTACTCTAATGCAATCAAGGAAAACAAAGAAGCTATAGAATCAGGAATGGAATCACTTGCTGAAATAAAAGATAATGCAAAAAGAATCTTCCATAAAAATGAACAAAATAATACAGAAGCTGAGTATTCACAACATACAGACACAGCTCAAACAGAAGAAAATGACTTGCTCAAAGATTCTGCGGATGACGAACATTTATCTGCTTTGATTGCAGAGACAGAGTCAGAGCCGGAAGATGACACTACATCTGAAGAACAATATGATAACGAAGATGACTTAAATTTTGATGCAGAGTATTTAGGATAAAACCAAAAGGCGGCAATTTTGTTAAATTTATATATAAACAACAATTATTTAGCCTTAACAAATCATTTTGACCATACAAAACCTTATCAAAAAAAAGATTTTGTAAAAAATGTTTCTGTGCCTCAAGAATCTGATATCGTGGAATCTGCAATTAATGCAATTGATTACCCCATAGATGCAAACAATGTTTATACATCAATCGGCAAAATCTTTGAAAATGCAGATATGTATGACATGGCAAGAATGTTTTTTACAAAAAATTATGAAACCCTCATAAAAAAGTCCGCATCTCAAAATGCTCTAAATGATGCTGTACTTGATATAGAACGTGTTGATAAGAAAACATTTGATATAACGGCATAAAGGCAATAGCAAATGAAGATAGGAAGCATAACAAATAAAAAATACTCCCCAAATTTTAAATCCTCATCAAACGCGGATTATACACGTCTTTCTGGAAAAAATATATTTGACAAATACAACGCTGAACGAGCACGCGAAACACAAGAACAACAGGAAAAATACACCGAAGTTCAGGGGATTATATACAACTCTATAGGTAATCTTGCTGCATTAGGAAAATATGATGCTGCAAAACTTCTTTTTAAAGAAATAGAAGATGAAGAAGAATTAAAAACAGACTTTGCACTTTATGAAGCAATGGCAAATGTTTATAAAAAAGAAAATGATCTGCACAAAGCCGAAGAGTTATTTGAAACTGCATACAACAACTCTGCCGCAGCAGATATACAGACTTTTGCAAATATTGAAAAGAATTACATTGAAACGCAGATGCTGCTTAATAATAACAATACAGAAGAAGCCTTAAAGGAATTAAGAAATCGCAATGATATTTTTTCTGATATTTCGTTTTTGGAGCTTGACGCTTTAAATAATTTGAAAAAAGGAGAAAAGCATAAAGCAAAAAATGAAATCCTATCTGCTTATTTTTTGGCACAAAATAATAATATAATCGAAGACGATTTATATTACAAAGCAGCTGTGGTATATTCATCTATCGGCAATTATGAAAAGAGTAATGAAATTTGTAAAACAAGACTTGACAAATTAAATAAAGAAAAAAAGATATATACACATGAATTTTTAAATTATCTGACGCTTTTGGGTATAAATACAGCTAATAGCGCCTCTAATGAAAAAGATGAACAAACTGCTTATGAAACATTAAAAAATGCCCGTGATATCGAAGAAAAAATACCCAACAAGAGTTTAAAAGAAACAATTGAATATAATCTATTGAAATTAGAGTTTAAAAAACCAGATAATAATACATTATCTAAAACCAACACTTTTTTGGAAAACAACAAAAATGTTAGATACAAAAAAGAACTCTCATTACTAGCAGGTGATTATTGTGTAGACAAAGACAATGAACTTGCTCTTTTATATTATGTAAATGCAGAAGAGTGTATGGAAGAGAATAAGGAAACTGAAAGCTCTCAACGTTTGGCGTTGTACAATAAAATAATTGCAGTTGCTCCTCAAAAGTATGGTGAATATCTCAGCAAGATTAATAATCTGTCTGAAAAGAAAGATTTATCTGTTAAACAGCTGATTGATATTTTAGAAGAAAATATCAACAAAAAAGATTATGAAAACACTATCAAAGCTGCTAACGATGTAATAAATAATCCCCAAAGTACTGAAAAAAACAAAGAAATAGCAAAGACATACAGATTGTTATCAAATATTGAAAAAGGTGAAAATTTTCACCAGAATGTATCACAACTTAACTCAAATCTTGACAATATAGATGCCTTATATGACAACGAAAAGCTCAAGGACAAAGATAGTATCTTGAGCAAACATCTTTATCGTGCATATACAAGGCTTTCTTCTATAAATTATGACGCGTCTGCATATTATCAAGCAGCGAAAAGTGCGCAAAAGGCTCAAAAGTATATTGATTCTATGAACCCTAAGGAAGAGGATTTGAAAAAATCAAAAATACTTTTAACTATGCTTTGGTACAAAGCAAAATGCTACTATGACGCAGAAAAAAACTGCTTAGAATATTTAAAAATGCTTACAGGAAAAGAGGTTTCACAAATAAAAAATAAACCGGCTAATGTAATTTTGAAAGAAAAATCTGATGAAGAAAGCAGAAAAATAGCTGCTGCAATCGAAACGCTAGGTATTATTAACCTTAAAAACAAAAACTATCAAGATGCTAAAGAATACTATTGCCAGGCAATTGATTTGCGAGAAAATTTACGTAAGAAAGATTTATATCTCGCTAATGATTATGCAGCACTTGCCAGAATTGCAATTGTTGGCTATAACCCTCTTAAAGAAAATCTATCATCAAAAGATTTACATAATAAATGTTTGGCAATTTTAAAAGATAAATACCCTAATGACAGTATAACCAAAGAAGAAGAGGAATTTCATAAAAAATATTACGGAATATCACTGGCTTCCTTTGGTAAATTTGTGTTTAAAAGAGACGCTAATGCAATAATAGATAAATTTAAGTGCTATAACAAGGATCTGAATATATGCGAATAAACCCTATCTCACAATACAGTTTAAACAAATATCAACAGCTTCCTGTGCAAAAAACATTTACAGCACAAAATACAGCTTTCAAAATGTTTCCTTCTGTGCCGTTAAATTATTTTGTGAGTTTTAAAGGATACTCAGAAGATAAAGAGTTTCTTGAGAAAAGCTCTGAATTGCTTGAAAATTCTATTGCCAGAGTCGCACAAAAGTATCAATTCGGAAATCCTGAATTTGAGGCTTCTCTCAATATTTTGAAAAAAGAATCACCACAGATTTATAAACAACTCATTGAAAGAAAAGAGCTCTTCAAAATTTATGAACAAGAGTTTTCAAATTTTAACTCAACAATAATTGAATCCTTAAATCAGGTAAAAAATAATGAAAAACAATACACTGATTTTTGGAAGCAAAACAGTAAAATTGGCGACAAAAAAACTATTGATATAATAAATGAAGCCATAAACAACAAAAATACAGATATTAACAAAGTAATCTGCAAAACTAGCAAAAAGGATTATGAAAAAATAAAAAATGCGTTGATTCTAAGCTGGTATGAAAACATTTTAAGTGTGCCCCCAAAGAATATTCAGGTTTCAATTATAGAAGAAAATCAAAAGAACTATGAAGCTCTTGTCTCACTCTGCGGCGAAAATAATGCGAAAAGATATTTTGACAGTTTAAAAAATAGTTTTTATGAAGATTTTAATAAAAGAACAATAAATAAAATTTTTAACGAAAAGTTAGACAATGAAAAAAGACTCAACGGTTTTAACGAAATAGTCTCATATATAGAAAATTCTCTTGAGCAGGATACACCACAAAAGCTCTCTCAAAACCTTAAAACTATTTCCGCTGCCCAAAATAATCTTGACAAAGCAATTCAAAAAGAGTCTTTTCAATACTTTAAAAATGATATAAAAAATTTATACAATATCGCAGTAAATAGCTGGGAAGAAAAAGAGCTGCCGTTTTTATTGAATAACACGTTAAAAAAGCAGATTTATAACCTTAATGCGGAAAAGAAAAATCGGCGTATTAAAAACTTTCAAAACTATTCCGGTCTTTCCGTTGAACAAAAATATTTTGTTTCCACATACTACACCGCCAAAAACAACAGCTATGAAAACAATGATTTGTTAAAAATAATGATAGATGACAGAAACATAGATAACCCTGCAGTAATAATCGATGCAATGAGCATGAAAATAGATAATGACATGGCGGTTTACTTTCAAAAACTTGACAGTTTTCCGGAGTTTTTAAACTTCCGAAAAGAGGACAGGTATGTAGATATACCAAACAGAGTTACACAAAACCCGAATGATTTTTTCTCTTTTATCAATATGTACCTGTATGTTTTGAACAAGCTGGAAGAATATCAAAAACACTCTGATGAATCAAAAATTGAATTTTTAAGCTCACTTACAAAAGAAGAACTTCAACTTGCTTCAAACGAGATAAAAGAATTGTGGATAAATGAAGAGCTTCCGTTTGCTGTGCAGGCAGAAGTGCGCAGACAGGCCAATCTTACAAGCATAAATAAAAAAATGTTTGATGAGCTCGTAAAAGTTAATCTTAATTTGAATGACATTAAGATAAAAATGGATAATTTTTCTTACACCTTAAAGGATCTGCTGGAAAATAAATATATAATCAAAGATCCTGAAGAAATGGAAAAAATAAATCAAAATGCCTCTACTCTTGTTGCTGATGCAGAGAGAAAATATAACTCAATGTCAGAAGAACAAAAGGCATCAGTTGACAAATCCCTTCAAGAAACATTGCCGCTTGTAATCGACAACCTCATAAAAAATGAAACCGACCCAAAATCAATAGAAGAACTAAGCCTTCTCAAAACAAAATGCAAAACCTCCCCCAAAGCTGCAAAAGACAGTTTTGGACTGATTAAAACAATCCTTGTAGGCAGAGCCATGAGCTACGGAATACAAAAAGGTGGAACAAAAGTTACAGGCCTGTTCTCTCCAGCAAAACACCACCCTGGTATGGAAGCAGGTATGCATATATTTAATGCTACCTCATCTAGTTCTGCAGCAGCCAGTGCTTCAGCAAAAAGCGGTTTGATTCCTGTTGATCCAGCAACAGCAGCTATTGTTGCAGGGATTGCTCTTGTCACAACTACTGTTGTCAGTAGTGCTAAAAAAGCAACAAAACTTGAAAAACAGCAAAGAGAAATAATAGTCGAGTTGAAATAGCAAAATGAACACTACACCCATCAAAAATATTAATAGTTTTTTCTTTATTTCCCATGACAGGGATAATACACGCGTTTCATTTAAGGGAGGCAATATCAATGAAAATGTCTTCTTAAATGAAGAAAGAGACGGTTACTTAAAAAAGATTTTTGACACAACTGATTCAGAGTCTTCCGGAACACAGTTTTTCAACAATTTTATTGCTGAAAAAAAGATAAATAAGAGTTTGAAAGAGAAAAAAAGCTTTGACTATGAAAATGCAATAAGAAATATTAAAAACCAAAATTCTTTTGATGAACACTGGGTACGCAACAATATTTTTATATTTGAAAAACTATACGACATCAATTTGGCAGAAGGTATTGATTACAACCTGCTATCAATGTACAAAAAAGACTTAAACAGAGACAAAATACCAGTGCTTTTGAAGCTGGAGAAGGAGTATTTGAAAGAAAAGCTCGGTTTTTTACATAATAATATTGCTCAGATTAAAGAATGGAATGACAAAAATATAAACGATTTGAATATATCGGTTATAAAAAAAGAACCTATACCTGGTATTTGGGTGCTTTCAAAATCCGTTGAAAATCCTGACAAACCGTCTTCTAACAGCTTGCATAACAAAACTAATGCTAAAATTTTTGAATTTAATAATATAAATGAGTTTGAGTTTGAAAACAATTTAAATCAAATAATTCAAAAAGCACGCAATTTCTCATCTTCTGATAAAGATAAAAAAACTTTAAAACTTATTTTAGTTGATAATTTATATAAATATATAAGTAAAAACCCGAAAAATCTTGATTATTTAAAATCACAACTGGAAAGCCTTAAACAAGAAAGAGCTAAATCCGGCACGGCTATAGCTATACTAGACATTGAAGGATTTGACAGCAGTGCGTTATCACCAAAGATTAAACATGTTTTAAAAAATATTCAGGATTAACATCCCCTAATATATCATATAATCTATTCTGCTCTTCCGATAATGGTAGATTTTCACTTAATTTATAGAAATAATTTGAAATCGTAAGATCGTCTCTCGTAATACTCGTTTGTTCAATAATAACAACTTCATTAGTAGAATTACTTATCTCAGTAACAAATCTACGATTTAATAGTTCTAAATAACAAGTAGAATCATCTTCAATAAAAAAATGCTGATCTAAGTCAATTGTAGAAG
>ENA-ORUW01001212-ORUW01001212.1-human-gut-metagenome-genome-assembly--contig:-NODE-1212-length-19291-cov-2.442712_pt1 | contig 19291 bp, 18 predicted proteins | sample MGYA00242088_ERZ509227 | MGnify/ENA primary metagenome ERZ509227 (study PRJEB26280, sample SAMEA2338816) | human gut metagenome | biome: human gut; feature: human-associated habitat; material: faeces... | reverse complement strand
CCGTGTTGCCCGATGGATCTCTGTTGCTGGCGCTGGTGGATAAATCCGGCGCAGTAACAGCAGCACAGACTATTACCTCACATGGTGAAAAAAGACTCCTGACAGGTTCAGCAAAGCGAGGGGCATATCACGCCATAAACGCACCAGAAACAACACAGAGCATCTTAATCGCAGAAGGGCTGGCAACGGCATTATCTGCCCATTTAATTCGTCCAGAGGCGCTGACAGTGGCGGCGATTGATGCCGGGAACCTGTTATATGTCGCCCAGGTACTGCGGGATAAATTTCCTTCAGCACAAATCATCATTGCTGCGGATAACGACCACAGCGAAGGAAGACAAAACACGGGGAGAATAGCAGCAGAAAAGGCAGCTTTATCTGTTTCTGGATGGGTGGCATTACCCCCGACAGATCACAAAGCAGACTGGAATGATTACCACCAAAAACACGGCATTAAATGCGCCACAGAAGCGTTCAATAAGTCAATGTACCAACCACAGGGTAATGGCGTGAAACAGGAGCCACAGACCATTGAGGGAAGCGATTTTAAGGTTATGGATACCGACCCACTGAAACCAAGAATAGAAAGCCGCGAGGATGGTATTTATTGGGTATCTCCGAGAGCTGACAGCCAGAGTGGAGAAATCATCAATAACGAAAGCTGGTTATGTTCTCCGTTAAGCGTTATCGGTACTGGCAGAGACGATAAAGACCAGTATCTCATTCTTCGCTGGCTGTCGTTTGGTTCTGAAACGCCGACAACCGCTGCCATTCCACTGGCTGATATTGGTGAACGTGAAGGATGGCGCACACTTAAAGCTGGTGGGGTAAATGTCACGACCAAAAGCAGCCTCAGAGCAATACTGGCAGACTGGCTACAACGCAGTGGCTCTCGTGAATTGTGGCGTGTTGCTCATGCCACTGGCTGGCAATGCGGAGCGTACATCATGCCTGATGGGGAAATCATCGGAACACCTGAAAATCCTGTGCTGTTCAGCGGGAGAAGCTCAGCCGCAGCCGGATATACCGTCTCAGGGAGCGCGAAAAGCTGGCGTGATAACGTGGCGCGTCTGGCCTTTGGTAACTATTCAATGATGACCGGGATCGGCGCAGCACTGGCAGCGCCATTGATTGGGCTGGTGGGCGCTGACGGGTTCGGCATTCATTTCTATGAGCAGTCGAGCGCAGGTAAGACCACCACGGCAAACGTGGCGAGCAGCTTATACGGCAACCCTGATTTACTGCGGCTGACGTGGTACGGAACCGCGCTGGGGCTGGCAAATGAGGCCGCCGCCCACAATGACGGACTAATGCCGCTTGATGAAGTTGGTCAGGGCGCTGATCCTGTCAGCGTTTCACAGTCTGCCTATGCGTTATTTAACGGTGTAGGGAAACTGCAAGGCGCTAAAGATGGTGGAAACCGGGATCTAAAACGCTGGCGTACAGTGGCAATCAGCACCGGAGAAATGGATTTAGAAACATTTATCGCTACTTCCGGGCGAAAAACCAAAGCCGGGCAACTGGTGCGACTGCTGAATATTCCGTTGAGTAAAGCAGTACGCTTTCACGATTACCAGAACGGAAAACAGCACGCAGACGCACTGAAAGACGCTTACCAGCATCACCACGGCGCGTCCGGGCGTGAGTGGATTAAATGGCTGGCACACCACCAGCAACAGGCTATTAAAACCGTTCGTGATTGCGAAAGCAGATGGAGAAGCCTGATCCCATCCGATTATGGTGAGCAGGTTCACCGTGTAGCCGCGCGATTTGCCATTCTGGAGGCCGCATTGTTGTTAGGCGAGGTTGTAACAGGCTGGGATGCTCAGACATGCCGTGATGCGATACAGCACAGCTATAACGCATGGTTGCGCGAGTTCGGCACAGGTAACAAAGAGCATCAGCAGATTATTGAACAAACGGAGGCATTTCTTAATGCCTATGGGCTTAGCCGTTTTGCACCATTTCCATACAGCCCGGCAGATTTGCCCATCAAAGATTTAGCCGGATACCGTCAGCGTGGAGAACATGACGAAAGCCCAATGATTTTCTACACATTCCCGGCCACATTTGAAAAGGAGATCGCATGTGGTTTCAACGCAAAACAGTTTGCTGAAGTGTTGAAAAAAGCCGGGATGCTAACCCCACCAAACAGCGGTCGTGGATACCAAAGAAAATCACCACGTATTCAGGGACGACAAATAAACGTTTATGTACTCAATTACCAGCCAGGAGATTATAACTCATCTGAAGAATGAGCTTCTTCATGTGCGTAGAAAAGGTGTTGGTTCAGTTGGTTCAGTTGGTTCAATTTGTAAAGTGTATTGTTTTATAAGGATTTTATTCTTTTTATTGAACCAACACTGAACCAACAACACGGTATTTTGAACCGACACAATGTGACTGAATTGATGCGCACAACACCTGGCTGGCATCAGAGAGTGTTTTACGAGACTTTCGTAAAATCCTGTGTACAAGGGCGTGACGTTTTTGAAAGTGAGCACTACGAAATTTTCGTAGTTCAAAAAACAGCCTCTGAGAAGTTGTTATGCCTGTTCAGCAAACCATCCGCATAGCTGATCGCGAATCAAATTACCAATGGAGCCAGAAGCAAGGGCAGAACTGAAAAGCACCTGCCGTGAAGAGTAATGCGATACCATAAATATAGTTTTTAGAGTCCATAAAAAACCTGTCAAAACCTGACACACAGAACGATGCCACCAGCTACTGAGCGGTGGCATTTTTTTGTGCTATTTGTTTCATATTTTGCAATTACGATGATGAATATTGCGATTTGTGAAACTATAATAACTGTTGTTTTATACAGTTCTAAGGGGGGCGTTATGGCTATTTCAGTAAAGCCGGTATTGATAAGTGAGAAGCAAATGGAAGCGATAAAGAAAATTCAGGAAGAGCAGCGTAAAAAATCAGGAATTGGAGTAGCGCCAACTCTGCATGAAATTGCACGAGGGTTAATAGATAAGGCGCTGGCAGGCTGTATGTGAAAATGGATGGCATCGCATGGAACTAAAATTTATTGATAACCCTGTGCGATTACAGGCCTTTCTTAACGAGCCAGGCAATACCGAAAATATTGTTGAGCCGGGGCACACGTACTACATCAAGCCTGATGCGGTATATCTCGGCATCTACGAAGGATTAGTGCTGGCTGGCGTTCATGAAGTGCGTAACTTCTGGCATAGCGTTGTTGAATGCCATGCGGTGTACGACCCCGGATTCCGTGGTGAATATGCACTGCAAGGGCATCGATTATTCTGCAAATGGCTTCTCGAAAACTCACCATTCCTTAACAGCATCACTATGGTTCCTGACACCACAAAATATGGACGGGCAATTATCCGTTTGCTTGGCGCTACCCGTGTTGGTCACCTTGATGATGCTTATATCAGATGTGGTAAACCCGTCGGCGTAACGCTTTATCAGTTAACTCGGCAACAATATAAGGAATTCAGCGAATGTTAATTACCCATATAGCTCATAAACATCTCAATCGTGCCGTATACGAAAAAGGCGGTGATGGTGGTGCCTCTAAAGCTCAGGCGAAGGCCCAGCAGCAGGCAATTGATTTGCAGCGCGAGCAGTGGAATACGGTGATGAATAATCTCAAGCCGTATGCAGAAGTCGGATTGCCTGCTTTACAACAACTGCAAGGACTGATGACTCTGGAAGGGCAGAATAAAGCCGCGAATGATTTCTTTGGTTCTGGTTTATATAAAACACAGGCAGATCAGGCCCGTTATCAGAACCTTGTCTCAGCAGAAGCTACCGGGGGGCTTGGCTCAACAGCTACCAGTAACCAGTTATCTTCCATTGCGCCCATGCTTTATAACAATTGGCTTAGTGGGCAAATGCAAAATTATGGAAACCTGCTAAATGTCGGGATGAATGCGGCATCAGGGCAGGCAACGGCAGGGCAAAACTACGCCAATAATACCGGACAACTCTTGCAGGGGCTTGGCGCTATTCGTGCAGGTCAGGCGCAGCAGCCATCCAGTCTTGCGCGTGGTATTGGTGGGGCAGCATCAGGCGCTTTAGCGGGTGCGCAACTTGGTTCCGTTGTTCCTGGAATAGGAACTGCGGCCGGCGCTATTGGTGGTGGGCTTATTGGTCTTGTTGGGGGGCTTGGATTCTAATGGCGACATGGCAACTTGGCGGGCTGCCTAGCATGGCACCGCAAAATGATAATGCTCCTCGTTCTTCCGTTCCTCAGCCTGTGCAGTATCAGCAGCAGCCAAACGTAGGTTTAATGGCGCTACAGGGGCTAAGAGGCGTTGCTGAGATTAATCAGCAGGCGCAAATTTCCCAGCAGTTAAAAGAATATCAGGCACGGTTGGGTAGTGCGGTAGCTAATAATGATCGTGTTGGCGTGCAGAAGTTAATGGCCCAGTATCCCCAGTTTATGGCTGATTCTCAAAAACAGATGGGATTCATTGATGCTGAGCAAAATCGACAGACCGCTGACGCTGCCATGAATCTGCGTCTTGCGTCACAAACTGGAGATCCACTGACCATGCAGAAGGCCATTCAGCAGGCAAATCCAGTATTACAGCGATTTGGTCTTCCTGCTGAAGAGGTTTATCAGTCTTGGCAGAATGACCCACAGGAATTCAACAGAATCACTGACCTCATCCACCTCCATGCTGATCCAAATAGTTACTTTAGTGTTCAAGAGAAGCAGCAAGGGCAGAGCATTGCACAGCAGAACGCAGATACATCCGCATATAATGCTCAGGTTAATGCGGAACAGGGTAATCGACGTCTCGATATGGAGCAGTTCAAAGTCCTATCCGATAACCAACTACGCACGAGAGAAATGGTTCTGAAAGCACGACTTGGACGTGCTCAAAATGACATCGAGAGAGACAAGCTCAATGCTGAACTGAGCAAGGTACAGCAGGCGAAAGTGGAGAAGATGAACGATAAAATTAATACTGTTGTAGGTAACATCGACTCCTTGAACTCTGCGCTTGAAGTGGGTCATGAACTGGCGGGAAACATCCTTCGGCCGTTACCCGCTCGCAGAACTATAACCCCCTGACGCTGGGGTTTGGATTCCTTCCTGATGTAGCAGAAGACACACGAAGCCTACGCGCCAAAGCTGATGAATACAACCTAAAGGTTATTCTGCCTAGCCTCAAAGGGACTTTTGGCTCTAACCCAACCGAAGGGGAAAGGGCTGCCCTTATGCAATCTCAAAATGGCATTAAGTCAGCAACCAGCAATGAGGCATTTTTGCGAGAGTTGAATAAAGCGCAGGACGTAATTATTCGAATGCAGAAACGACAGATTGCCGGGCTCGGTATTCCTGTAACCAAATCTAAGGACGAAGAAACTGATACCAAAATGCTGTTGCAGGATCCTTCACTGGTTAAGGATTATGTGACCGCACATGGCTATCTGCCGGAAAGTTACTATCAGGCAAAACTTAAGGGATGGCAATGATGGCACAACTGACAGAAAAACAGAAAGCCTATTCCCGTCATCTCGATGAAAAATATGGTTTCCCATCAGGGACGATGGAAACATTAGTTGGCAATGAATCTAGTGGTAACGGAAGTGCCGAGTCACCGAAAGGAGCTAGAGGATTTGCTCAACTGATGCCCTCAGTAATGAGTGATGCTGGTTATCGTGGAACAGATCCGCGCTCACTGCCATTTGAAAAGCAAATGGATATCGCAGCAAACCATCTCAATAAAGGAATGAAGCGATTTGGTGATATAGGTATGGCATTGGCTGGGTATAATTCTGGCTATGCTCGTATTAATGCCGTCAGAAACGGTAAATCTACACTGCCAGATGAAACGGCTAATTACGTAAGTAAATTTGCAGATGCCGGAATAATCCCTGATGACAGTGAAATCTTGCAGTTTGCACAAACCAGTCAACATCGCAATCTTCAGCAGCCTGACTACTCAGAGCTTGATAAAGAAATCTCTCAGGTGGGAGATATTTCTGCATGGGAAGCAAAACGTCAGCAATTTAAGAACATAGAAGCAGGACTACCAACAGCCAGTTCATGGGACCAGAAAAGAGCTCAGTTTCTCGCCGATGAAAATGCCGGGGAACCGCAGCAGCAAGTAGCCAAGTCTAACCTTAATCCTGAGATGGAATATCTTTCGCCAGGACTGAAAGCTGCGCCAGAGCAGATGGCCAGAGGGATTGCTAATATACCGTTTGATGTAATGGACGCAGGCGTGGGGGTAGTCAATGCGGCGCAATCAGCCGGAGCATGGGCAGCTCAGAAGCTTGGTGTGGGTGATGGCACATACACGCCCATATCACCTGTCTTTCGCCCAGTAGACCAACCTACAGACCCATACGCGCAGGCTGGTGAGCAGCTAGCACCTTACCTTATTACAGGATTAGGTGCAGGAAAGGCAGCTACCGCAGCTTCTTCAGTTGCCAACGCTCCACGTGCTGAACGTGCGGCCACAAAGGTGGCTAGTATGTTGGCAGAAAACCTGCCAGGTACATTGGTGAACGCCCAAAAGAACGGGCAGATCAGCCCAGAAGACCTAGCAAAAGAGACAGGTATTGGCCTAGCAGGATCGCTAGGAGCACGCGCTTTAATAAAGAGCGGACAGACAGCCAGTGACGTAATGCGAGATGTATTGCGGAGTAATACAAATCAATCAGGCCATGTGTTAGGGGCAGCAAATACTCTGGAAACCGCCAATGATGTATCGAAAGCAGCGCGTTCTGCCGTAGGCCGAGAGCATATCGCATCGCAGGCATCAAACGTCAGAGATGATGTCGCTAAGGCGGCGAAAATCACTGGTATTAATATCAACACCCTGACGCCTGGAATGCGCTCAGGTAGTCGTGGAATTGCCCAAGCAGAAGGTGTTCTGGCATCAACTCCTGGGAATGTTCAGGATGCTCACCTTACGGCCTTCAATGAAATATCCTCAAAGTTGAATAAGCAGTTGTCTGATTTCGGTGCTGAGTCTGGAAGCGCATCAGAAAAAAGCGCAGCAATTAAAGAGCGCATCATCGCGAGCCTCAGTGATATGAAAACAGCAGAGAATATGGCATGGGCAGAACTGCGAAGCACGATGCCACGCGAAAGGATGAAAATGAGTAATGGGATGGCTGTCGTCCAAGCAGAAAAAGCAGCCAATGTTCCACTCAGCCCGGAGATGAAACAGTTTCAGGCTGCCAACAACCAAGGTGGCGGCATAACCTTCGACGGGATGAAGGCATGGCGTGCTAAGTTTGCTGATGCTGAACAAGCAAACACCCGGGCAGGTAAGGCCAATGCCGCCCGGATTGCCGGAGAAATGCGCAGAGCTATCACTGATGACATGCGCATCATGGCTGAAAAAGGAAACTTCCTCACAGAATGGCAGAAAGCTAACGATCTCTCTAAAAGTTACATTATCGCCAAACAAAATGCCGAATCTGTTTTTGGTCGAGATCTCGCATCAGACGCTATGGTAAGAAAAGGTGCCGATACGCTTAAGGCATCCGCAAACACTGGAACGGGAGCTTTTCACCGTCTTATCTCCGCGCTGCCGGAAGCAGAACGCCAACCTGCAATAGCATCTATTCTTCAGCATGCTGTGGCGCAGGGAGAGAAGGGAGGAATCGGTGAAGAGTCAGGTATCCAGTATTTTGCCAAGCTCATGACCCAGCAGAATGTAAACGCCATCAGTCGTCATGCGCCAGATCTCGGTAGAATGATGAAAGAGTTCGGTGTACTCGCTAAAGCCAGTACCAGACCGCAGCGATACGTAGAGCGCACGGGAAGAACAACTGAGGCTCTCAAAACGCTCGATTCAGGCCTTCCAAAGATCGTCGGCGTGATTATGAACGGAGTTCAACAGTCAGGTGCGATCGCTGGAGGCTTTGGCGGTGGTGTAATTGGTTCGATTAGTGGTTTGGTTGCTGGTGGCGCGCTAAGAAATGCTGTGGCTAAGATTGGGGCGACAAGAAGTGGTCGATATGCGATAGAGAAAGCCGTTCAGGAAGCTACAAAAGCAGTGCGCGCAGGGGCATCACCAGCAGCGATCGCCGCAGCAGAGAAACGATTTTCGGCCAATAAAATTGCCATGAAAGCAATTCGTGATGCCGTTGGGGCTGAAGAATTCGTGAAACTGACAAGGGCCGGGATTGTAGCTACCCTCAGTGGCATGAAAGATGTTAGCGAATGGGAATAGACGCTCTAACTAACAAAACCATAATAGCCAAGGACGGCATACTGATATTGAGCCAACTATCAAAATTCCATATCACATTACGAGCCTGTGGCTTACATTCGCTTACAGTGATGATAATTTATAACCACGCAATTCTTAGGTGAGATTATCATGATTAAAAATCTTCTTTTAATATTATCCCTGTCATTATTGGCTGGATGCGTACAAAAACCGTTAGTAACGGTCAATGCTTTATCTTCCGGGCAATCTGTCGGTAAGAAGTTCTTGATCATCCCCGCAAGCCAAGAACTTTGGAACACCAAACAGATTGAATACACTCAAATAGCTACGGTAGTAGCCGCCAGTTTATCAAGCCAAGGATATACACAAGTTAAAGATGAAAAATTGGCTGACCAGGTAATTCTCTTGAACTTTTTGAGAAGCGGGGCCATTTCAAATACTCGTAATGTAACCATCCCAATATACGGGCAAACTGGTGTGAGCTCAGCAACAACGTACGGAAACTCGAACACCACGTTCAATAGTTATGGTGGTGGCTACGGTACAGCTAATACCACTGGAACGGCAACAACAGTTTATACGCCTACTTATGGAATTACTGGCGCGTATAACACAACTGTGACGGACACGTTCTACGGCGCAGGGGTGATACTCCAGTCGTTTGATGCCAAGGCTTATCTCAATAATCGGCAGATTAATATGTTATGGAAAGTTGGTAGCTCAGTCGTCTCGCAACAGTCTGATGGAATTGCTGATTACAAAGGGTTGGCGAGAATAGCCGCTAGCTATGCCGGGAAAAATACAGAAGGTGATATAACTTTTAATGTTGACCCTAAAGCACCAAATTAACTAATAAGCCCGGTACGCCGGGCATTCATGCCCCTATTATTCATGAATCGCTTTTTCTGGAAGGTATGCGACAAACGTTAAGTGACATTGCCTACACATTCGGGCTCAAATCCGCTCCCAGTTGATGGGGCCGTTACATTACGCGCATATCCGCTTTATGTGAAACAGGAAGATTTTTCTGATATCACTGCCACAGCAAAACACCAATTTCGTGACCAGTACGCGCGCGAGGGGTATCAGTTGCAAAAAATTTTGCAACTACGTCCGACCAGTACGCACACGATGGCGGGGAGCACCATAAAACTGTTCTCTACATAAGACAGAGTGGTGGTGATGTGTTGATTATCGGCGTATATGCGCACAGGACGCGCTATGACGATGTTTTATGCGGGTACACCAATCACATGTATCTGGTGTGATAAATCGCGTTACATGACCTCTCATGTTGTGCTGGTGGTTATCACGACTTTCTGAATCTGGCCTTTGCCTGATATTTTGCGACAAGTACGCGCGCGTAGCATCGAAATTATCGGATGGCGTATGCTGCTGGCAATATGAAGACCGATAGTATTAACCGAAAAGCGAAAGAGCTTCTCGATAACGGCAAGATCGCGGCAAGGGTTGCTGAATTTGAACAGATGTAAGGAATGGAACCAGAGAGGCGCTGGCGGCGAAAAAACGCCACTACCAGCGGATAAATGTGCCAATCTTTTAGTTGGAAAAACAGCATAGAAGGCTACCATGATATGTAAAGATTGCTCAAAAAGTTATTATCAACGTCTAATTTCATTAAAAATACTCCTTATTGCTGTTAAAAATCAAAGAAATCATTTAAAAACCGTTCAACACCCCCCATCTGTCTTCAAAAAGATTTGTGTTGGTTAGTGACTAGTTACCTTTTATATGTAAATATATCCACAAGGGAAGTGGTGAAAATTTCGACTATTTAACCATAATCAAAGGAGGTGAACATGTCGAATACATCTGCACATGCCCTCTTGAAAGATATCTGGGGCGATAGGAAATTCCCGGTTGATCCAGTATGGATTGCCAATGAGTTAGGGTTGGATGTTGTTGAAACCACGCTTGATGATGATGTTTCAGGCGCATTGCTGAAAGAGCCAGAACAAGATCCAGTAATCATACTCAATCGTAATGATAGTAACGTGCGCAAACGATTTACGTGTGCGCATGAGTTAGGGCATTACGTCAAACGAACTGAGAACGGTCAGCCACTTGAATATGAGTTTGTTGATTACCGCGGAAAACTGGCAAGCCAAGGTGTAGACAGCGAAGAAATATTCGCCAATAACTTTGCAGCATGTCTTCTCATGCCAGAAAAAGAGGTTCGACGCCTCAACAATGCAGGATATGCACCAGTAATGATGGCTTCCTATTTTGGTGTATCCGATGATGCTATACGTTATCGCCTAAAGAATTTAGGGCTTCGATGAGTAATGACGTCTAGATCTTACGCTATATCTGAAAAACTAAAGCAAGCGGCAAGACAAGCCAGAGGTGACCCAGCCTCTGGCTCATCTCCATCAGCAAAAACCCTCACACATCTAAATGATAAGGATCCAGCCAAAGCCCATCAGCGTGCAAAAACAAAAGATTTAAAAACAGACACAAAACTGAAAAAAATGTTTGCTCGGTGGTTTATCGGCATTCTGATAGGCCAGCTATTAGTTATGAATGGGATTTTTGTCCTTATTGGAGCAAAACTGCTCCATTTTAGTGATTTCGTTATAAACCTATTTATGGGGGGAACCCTCGCTGAAGTCTTTGGCATTGTTTTAGTGATGGCACGCTACCTGTTCTCCAAGCACGTCTAAAAATCAAAATATAGGGCTACATTCTTAGAGCCACTGATAACTTTTCAGCATTGCTTCCCTGACGCTTCCACGCGCTGTAAATGTCTTTATCCCATGCTTTACCAGCTTTTGTTTGATAGCCTGCTTCATTGAGCCGTTCCGCTATCACACGCCCATTATCAAATCCCTGTTGGATGGTATCGGCAATGATCTTTATAACTGCCGTTTCGTTATATGGCTTTGGTGGGATGTTCGGCTTTCCGGCAATAAGCGACGCAGCGGCTTTTTCCATGCGCTCCACCAGCCCAAGCATTCGTGAATCAATAGACTTTTCCGGCTGTCCCAGCTTCATGCGAATCGCATCAACAAGCCAGGAGGTTTTATCCCCTCCAGAAGCGAGAACAGACCGATTAAACTCATCCTGCAATTCAGATGGGATGCGGAACGCGATCAGATTAGATTTGCTCATTGCAAAGACCATATCAGTGAGTAATATCCATACAGTATACCACTGTATAACACTGTTATACGCTCAAATATCAGCCAGAAAATAACGGACCAATCACAAAGCTATCGCTGTGTTGTTGGTTCAGAGCTGGGCTGTGTTGGTTCAAAATGAGTTGATGTTGGTTCAACATTTCAGAAAAAACACAATAAAAACAACGATCTTTACAAATTGAACCAACTGAACCAACTGAACCAACACCTTTTTGCTTATCTATATAATCTGAGAGGCAGAAATGATAAGGGACAGGAAAGCTGAAGAGCTGGAGTCAAAAGGGCTATACCGGAGAGCTGCCGCACGATGGGCAGAAGTCATGATGCTGGCAGATGGCGATAAAGAACGTGAACATGCAGCAAACAGACGCTCTGAATGTATCCGTAAGGCGGCACGCCCACCAGCAACTACAGACAGATTCGGAGATTTAAGACAGGCAGTTAAGCGGACTCATTCGGCTCTTGGTATGGATGAGGAAGCGAGAGGGTACTTCAGGCGTTATCGCGATAAAGATTGCCAGAGACAGTAATGCTCTCTCTCTGTTTTGGCAAATTCCCCCTCACTTTGAAGGGATCGGAGCTATAAAAATGGTGTTATCCGGCTTCCTGCATTGTAGGTTTTCGAAAAAATCAATGGGTTAGGTCATCGTGCAAATTTGCACTCTGCCAGCCAACGCAATTTCTCGTTGGCGAAAATATCAGGTATTTACTGAACGAACGGTCTACCAGTCTATTCAGTTACCAGTTGCACATGGCTGTTTCATGTGAGAACGGAGGTTTTTTCGGACATCACTATTGGTTACAGCAATTTCACGAGCAATACGCGCGCGCAGGACAACAAGCCTGAACATGGTTACACACCTCGATCGTGAGGGATGTAGACAATGGCTTCTGGCCAAAGCACCCGAAAAAACCGTGTACATAAGGGTGTACATAATCAAAAACCGCATTAGAAAGAAACCAGCTACAATGCGGCATTGAAGCCAATACTCTACAAACAGATTCAATTGAGTAAGCGACATATCTCCGTAGGCCGTTGTTAATTACAGCGGCGCTACGCATATAGTTTCGTCCTCATATTTATTTACTCCATACTTTTTCTAATGCATTTTACTTATCACAAAATCAGAAAAATGCATTCTTACTACAGAAAATAGCAATTTCACATAACTACAAATTATCAATCTATTCTCTCCTTAAAAAATCTCAATCGTGACAATGCGTACAAATCGCTACCCTTCCAGACAGATTTTTAGGGAGAGAACCATGCTGTTACACATTTTGTATTTGGTTGGCATTACTGCCGAAGCCATGACGGGGGCGCTGGCGGCCGGACGACGGCGCATGGATACATTTGGCGTAATTATTATTGCGACCGCCACGGCAATTGGCGGAGGGTCAGTGCGCGATATTCTGCTGGGCCACTATCCGCTCGGCTGGGTCAAACACCCGGAATATGTGATTATCGTCGCTACCGCCGCAGTACTCACCACTATCGTTGCTCCTGTAATGCCTTATCTGCGCAAAGTGTTTCTGGTGCTCGATGCGCTCGGACTGGTGGTCTTTTCTATCATCGGCGCACAGGTTGCACTGGATATGGGGCACGGCCCAATTATTGCCGTTGTCGCGGCGGTAACCACCGGCGTGTTTGGCGGCGTTTTGCGCGATATGTTCTGTAAACGCATTCCACTGGTATTCCAGAAAGAGTTGTATGCCGGTGTCTCATTTGCCTCCGCCGTGCTGTACATCGCGCTGCAACACTATGTTTCTAACCATGATGTTGTGATTATCTCCACCCTGGTATTCGGCTTTTTTGCCCGCTTACTGGCGCTACGCCTTAAGCTGGGATTACCGGTCTTTTACTACAGCCACGAAGGTCACTAAGGTTCAAAACCTGTGATCTGCTGGGCAGCCAGCCAACTGCCCAGCTTCTTGATTTGCGCATTTTCCTTCCATTCAATAACCTGTCTGGCTCGCCCCGATCCAGTCCCCGGCTGCTGCTGCCAGAACTGTTCCGTGCTAAATAAAAGTTGCGACCAGGACCGTTCATCACTGGCATTAAGCGCCGCCCGGGTTAGCGGTATTCCCATTGCCATCACCCAGCGAGTAAAAGGCTGCTGACGAGCCAGATTAAACTGATGCCATAACTGCGCACTTTTACTTTTCGCGATCCCCGGCGTGTTCTGTAATTGCTCTGGCGTTAATAAAAGCCAGGAAAAGATATGTTCAAAGCGATGAGTCTGATGCAGCGCGCGCCAACCGGCCTCACCAATGCCATCCAGCCCCAGAACCTGTTTTGACCCCAGCCAGACTAAGCGTGAAATGAACTGTTCCTGACAAACATCAGAAGCAAAGTAGCAGGTCAACGAGTTAAAGCGGTTTTCTGGTGGTGTCGGTTTTGTACGTTCTGCTCCGCGCCAGACCACATCATCAATGCGAGGAATCCCCTGACCGGCAAGGCTGACGAGGATCTGATCACCAGGCGCAATATCCCACTCCTGCCAGCGCCTGACGGAACCAATATTCACCCGCTGGACTTTTTTATCATCCAGCATGACAGGTGCGAGTGACGCCACCACCGATATTTTACCGCTCTTACCCACCGCAAATTGAATCGCCTTCACTTCGGCAACCTGAGCTACAGGTTGATATTTCCAGGCCACCAGCCACTCCGCCTGGCCCGGTAGCCAATGACGGGATTCGGGTTCTTTCGCCGCTCGCACAACCACGCCATCGGTGACGAAGGGTAATTTTGCTTTCCACCACTCATTGCGTACGTGCGCAACCTCATCAGCATTTTTAACCGCGCGGGTATACGTCTGCGTTAAAGTAAAACCTGCGGTAGCCAGATCCTTTAAACGATCGGTCATTAAATGCGGTCCATCCGGCCATGCCCAGACAAAAACAGCCAGTGAGTTTAGCGTATCGCTATTCCCCTGGCGCATCATCAGGCCAGCAACTTTTGCGCGGGCATTTATTCCCCCCATTTGTTGTTGGATATGCCCCTTACGCTTGAGAAATATTTCCCCCTGAAGCGTGCTGTTGGCTAAAGGCCCGCTAACGGTTTGCGGCACAGCGGAAATTAAGCGAACTTTCTGCGTCCAGTCCTCGCCTTTCAGGCCATTACCGCGACTGATTGCTTTGTTCAGTTTCCCGTCCCGATAAACCAGGGTTACCGCAACGCCATCAACTTTTGGCTGCACCCAAAGATCGCTACGTTCGCGCATCCACAGACTTAATGCGTTTTTATCCGCCATTTTGCGTACACCCGTATGGGCAACCGGATGCATAACCGCACCGTTTAAAGGCGGCATCATCACATCGCGAGTCTCGTTCCCAAAACAGCGTTGCCACTGCGTGAGACGGGCGCTTAACTGATCGTAAACACCGTCTTCCACCTCACTTTTCCCTTCCTTCCAGTAGTCATCGTCCCACTGTTTTATTTGCTGTTGCAGGCGGGAAATTTCTTCCTGTGCTCTGGCTGGCGACCAGGCCGGACAGACCGCCCACGCCGATGATTGCCAGCACAAGATACTTATTAATATCGCCATCCATACTTTCATCATCACCTCCGCTGTAGATAGTCAGGCAGATATACAACGTGGTGAAAGCAAAGCCGAGTGGCAAAAACGGAGTCTGCGAGGACGCTTCCTGAGAATCGTCTTTATTGCAGTGAATCACAGGCAAATGCGGAAGCAGCTACGCAAAACGCAACAACTTTGCGCAAAAAGTGTGAGCAAGGGCTACGTCACATGGCCGCGCCGTGTATAATAAGCTCGTATGTAGGCTTTATTTCGCTAATCACATACGAAAGATACTCATGGCTCAAGGCACGCTTTATATTGTTTCTGCCCCCAGTGGCGCGGGTAAATCCAGCCTGATTCAGGCTTTATTAAAAACCCAACCGTTGTATGACACCCAGGTTTCTGTTTCACACACCACACGCCAACCGCGTCCTGGTGAAGTCCACGGTGAACATTATTTCTTTGTTAATCATGATGAATTTAAAGAAATGATTAGTAGAGATGCGTTCCTCGAACACGCAGAAGTTTTTGGTAATTACTATGGCACTTCGCGTGAGGCCATTGAGCAAGTACTGGCGACCGGTGTCGATGTTTTTCTCGATATCGACTGGCAGGGTGCGCAGCAAATTCGCCAGAAGATGCCGCACGCGCGGAGTATCTTTATTTTACCGCCGTCTAAAATCGAACTGGACCGCCGTCTACGCGGTCGCGGTCAGGACAGCGAAGAGGTCATCGCAAAGCGTATGGCGCAAGCTGTTGCAGAAATGAGCCATTACGCCGAATATGATTACCTGATTGTGAATGATGACTTCGATACCGCGTTGACCGATTTGAAGACCATTATTCGCGCCGAACGTCTGCGCATGAGCCGCCAAAAGCAGCGTCATGACGCTTTAATCAGCAAATTGTTGGCAGACTGAACCTGATTTCAGTATCATGCCCAGTCATTTCTTCACCTGTGGAGCTTTTTAAGTATGGCACGCGTAACTGTTCAGGACGCTGTAGAGAAAATTGGTAACCGTTTTGACCTGGTACTGGTCGCCGCGCGTCGCGCTCGTCAGATGCAGGTAGGCGGAAAGGATCCGCTGGTACCGGAAGAAAACGATAAAACCACTGTAATCGCGCTGCGCGAAATCGAAGAAGGTCTGATCAACAACCAGATCCTCGACGTTCGCGAACGCCAGGAACAGCAAGAGCAGGAAGCCGCTGAATTACAAGCCGTTACCGCTATTGCTGAAGGTCGTCGTTAATCACAAAGCGGGTCGCCCTTGTATCTGTTTGAAAGCCTGAATCAGCTGATTCAAAACTACCTGCCGGAAGACCAAATCAAGCGTCTGCGGCAGGCGTATCTCGTTGCACGTGATGCTCACGAGGGGCAAACACGTTCAAGCGGTGAACCCTATATCACGCACCCGGTGGCGGTTGCCTGCATTCTGGCCGAGATGAAACTCGACTATGAAACGCTGATGGCGGCGCTGCTGCATGATGTGATTGAAGATACACCCGCCACCTACCAGGACATGGAACAGCTTTTTGGTAAAAGCGTCGCCGAGCTGGTAGAGGGGGTGTCGAAACTTGATAAACTCAAGTTCCGCGATAAGAAAGAGGCGCAGGCCGAAAACTTTCGCAAGATGATTATGGCGATGGTGCAGGATATCCGCGTCATCCTCATCAAACTTGCCGACCGTACCCACAACATGCGCACGCTGGGCTCACTTCGCCCGGACAAACGTCGCCGCATCGCCCGTGAAACTCTCGAAATATACAGCCCGCTGGCGCACCGTTTAGGTATCCACCACATTAAAACCGAACTCGAGGAGCTGGGTTTTGAGGCGCTGTATCCCAACCGTTATCGCGTAATCAAAGAAGTGGTGAAAGCCGCGCGCGGCAACCGTAAAGAGATGATCCAGAAGATTCTTTCTGAAATCGAAGGGCGTTTGCAGGAAGCGGGAATACCGTGCCGCGTCAGTGGTCGCGAAAAGCATCTTTATTCGATTTACTGCAAAATGGTGCTCAAAGAGCAGCGTTTTCACTCAATCATGGACATCTACGCTTTCCGCGTGATCGTCAATGATTCTGACACCTGTTATCGCGTGCTGGGCCAGATGCACAGCCTGTACAAGCCGCGTCCGGGCCGCGTGAAAGACTATATCGCCATTCCAAAAGCGAACGGCTATCAGTCTTTGCACACCTCGATGATTGGCCCGCACGGCGTGCCGGTTGAGGTCCAGATCCGTACCGAAGATATGGATCAGATGGCGGAGATGGGTGTTGCCGCGCACTGGGCTTATAAAGAGCACGGCGAAACCAGCACTACCGCGCAAATACGCGCCCAGCGCTGGATGCAAAGCCTGCTGGAGCTGCAACAGAGTGCCGGTAGCTCGTTTGAATTTATCGAGAGCGTTAAATCCGATCTCTTCCCGGATGAGATTTACGTTTTCACACCGGAAGGGCGCATTGTCGAGCTGCCTGCCGGTGCAACGCCCGTCGACTTCGCTTATGCGGTGCATACCGATATCGGCCATGCCTGCGTGGGCGCACGCGTCGACCGCCAGCCTTACCCGCTGTCGCAGCCGCTTACTAGCGGTCAAACCGTTGAAATCATTACCGCACCGGGTGCTCGCCCGAATGCCGCGTGGCTGAACTTTGTCGTCAGCTCGAAAGCGCGCGCCAAAATTCGTCAGTTGCTGAAAAACCTCAAGCGTGATGATTCTGTAAGTCTGGGCCGTCGTCTGCTCAACCATGCGTTGGGTGGTAGCCGTAAGCTCAATGAAATCCCGCAGGAAAATATTCAGCGCGAGCTGGACCGCATGAAGCTGGCTACGCTTGACGATCTGCTGGCTGAAATCGGCCTTGGTAACGCAATGAGCGTGGTGGTCGCGAAAAATCTGCAACATGGGGACGCCTCCATTCCACCGGCAACCCAAAGTCACGGACATCTGCCCATTAAAGGTGCCGATGGCGTGCTGATCACCTTTGCGAAATGCTGCCGCCCAATTCCTGGCGACCCGATTATCGCCCACGTCAGCCCCGGTAAAGGTCTGGTGATCCACCATGAATCCTGCCGTAACATCCGTGGCTACCAGAAAGAGCCAGAGAAGTTTATGGCTGTTGAATGGGATAAAGAGACGGCGCAGGAATTCATCACCGAAATCAAGGTGGAGATGTTCAATCATCAGGGCGCGCTGGCAAACCTGACGGCGGCAATTAACACCACGACCTCGAATATTCAAAGTTTGAATACGGAAGAGAAAGATGGTCGCGTCTATAGCGCCTTTATTCGTCTGACCGCCCGTGACCGTGTGCATCTGGCGAATATCATGCGCAAAATCCGCGTGATGCCAGACGTGATTAAAGTCACCCGAAACCGAAATTAATGTTTTATGAACCCAACACGTTATGCACGCATCTGCGAAATGCTCGCCAGGCGGCAGCCTGATCTGACCGTCTGCATGGAGCAGGTCCACAAACCTCATAACGTTTCTGCGATTATTCGTACCGCAGATGCCGTTGGCGTACATGAAGTTCACGCCGTCTGGCCTGGTAGCCGGATGCGCACCATGGCTTCGGCAGCGGCGGGTAGTAACAGCTGGGTACAGGTGAAAACGCACCGCACCATTGGCGATGCCGTCGCTCATCTGAAAGGCCAGGGCATGCAGATTCTGGCAACCCATCTTTCTGATAACGCTGTTGATTTCCGCGAAATTGATTACACTCGCCCGACCTGTATTTTGATGGGACAGGAGAAAACGGGCATCACGCAGGAAGCATTGGCCCTGGCGGATCAGGACATCATCATTCCGATGATCGGCATGGTGCAGTCGCTGAATGTTTCCGTTGCCTCAGCCCTCATTCTTTACGAAGCCCAGCGTCAGCGGCAAAATGCGGGCATGTACCTGCGTGAAAACAGCATGTTGCCGGAAGCCGAGCAACAACGCCTGCTGTTTGAAGGCGGCTATCCGGTGCTGGCGAAAGTCGCAAAACGCAAAGGTCTGCCCTACCCCCACGTTAATCAGCAAGGCGAGATTGAAGCCGATGCTGACTGGTGGTCCACCATGCAGGCCGCAGGGTAAGCGCGATGAAAGGTCGCCTGTTAGATGCTGTCCCGCTCAGTTCCCTAACGGGCGTTGGCGCAGCGCTTAGTAACAAGCTGGCGAAAATCAACCTGCATACCGTACAGGATTTACTCTTACACCTTCCTCTGCGCTACGAAGATCGCACACATCTGTACCCCATCGGTGAACTACTGCCGGGGGTTTATGCCACGGTGGAAGGCGAAGTGCTGAACTGCAATATCTCCTTCGGCGGTCGGCGGATGATGACCTGCCAGATCAGCGACGGTTCTGGCATTCTCACTATGCGCTTTTTCAACTTCAATGCGGCAATGAAAAATAGCCTGGCGACAGGCCGCCGCGTGCTGGCCTAT
>ENA-ORUW01001204-ORUW01001204.1-human-gut-metagenome-genome-assembly--contig:-NODE-1204-length-19420-cov-4.858766_pt1 | contig 19420 bp, 27 predicted proteins | sample MGYA00242088_ERZ509227 | MGnify/ENA primary metagenome ERZ509227 (study PRJEB26280, sample SAMEA2338816) | human gut metagenome | biome: human gut; feature: human-associated habitat; material: faeces... | reverse complement strand
TCCCACAGTCCCTGCCGCTTCAGTACCGTTTTCTGGTCCGGCAACACATTACGCCGTTCGATGATGTTGACTTCCGCCAGCCTGCCCGTTCTGGGGTCAGTATGCGGCATGATTTCAAGCAGGGTGTACCCGTAGAGCTTGGATTCCACTATGCCCTTGATTATCTTGTCGAACTGCGAACCCTGTATCTTCAGGGAGTTCGCCACGTCCTTGATGTATTTTCCCTTTTCGTTTACACGGGCAAGCATATAGCGGTCGCCGAGAATCTGGCTTTCCAGTGTCTCGACAACGGAACGTATATGAGCGTCCTGTTGCAGGCAGGCTTCATACAGGTCAATGAGCCGGGCGCGGTCATCGAGAATATATCCCGAGCCGGTATCCTGACGGCATGAACGGTAGCGGTTGTTGCGCTCGATTTCGCGGACATACTCCTGAATTGTCTTTTTGGAGGTCTTAAAAATACTCTCCAAGAGTTCCCCGTTAAATGATTTGTCCGATGTAGCCATAATTTTTTTGTTTCTTGTTCAAAGAGTAGAGACAATCCTCAAGAGAGGTTTTTACGGCTAAAAGAATATATGGAGAACGGGACTCTTAATGCTTGATTTACAAACCGAAATATACAACTTAAATATATAGATATTTCGGTTTTATTTATGTTGTAAATATCTTATTATCAGTGATTAACAATTTATTAAAAGTGTAATTTATGTATATATTTATAGTGTATTTCATATTAAAAAGATATATCTTTGCACCACGTTAGATACAAATCCAAGAACAATGAAAAAGAGAACATGAAAGAAGAAAAGATTCCCTGCCGGATAATCCGGTACAGGGAGTTCCCCGATCTGCTTTTCGGAACGTTACGGGAAGACGGACCGGTCTATTTCGACGCGACACGCTTCATCCAGGCCAAAGGAGATGCACGCCGGCATAATGTCCGTGATTTCCGTGTCGCTTTCCATCACTGGGCAACGGCGTTGGCAGACGCCTACGGAATAGACAGGGAAAAGATGATCATCCGTGACGAGGCGTCGGGACACCTGTTAATTGATGAATGTCTGGCTCTATTATTTGTCGTTTACATCGATCCCGCGTTCGGTGTCTACCTTCTGGAGCGCGTGGACGAACTGCTGTCCGGTGGATTTACGGTTTCAGACACTTGGCTGGTACAGGCTGCCGGTCTTAGATTTACAAAGGAGGAATTAACGCAAATTTTAGAACAACATGAGACGCAGCACATTTAAACGACCCAAGATGGTGCTCATCTTCAACGGGGCACAGGTTCTTGTAGCGGTCACGCGCTCGCTGCACAGCGCGGCGGAATTGACAAAAGGCAACTTGCAGGCTATCTCATTCTGTTGCACGGGCAAGTATGTATGCAGCGGCGGACTCTATTTCAGGCATCTGCATCCGGATGTGGAAATCGAGCTGGCCGACCTCGGCACACTGATGCTGAAAGATTATGACGCCCTTTGCGGCGAGAAACGCACGTACTATCCGGTGCGCAAGATGGCACATAAGAGAGCCTTGCTTGAAAACAAACGTAAGTCTGATAACCAAAAGAAAGGAGGAAATACCTATGAGGGAAAATAGGAATGTTCCGTTCCGGGACTGGAACATAAGGGTTTCCCGGAACCATAACGGCCAGCTCCATATCTGCGCCGTGGATATATGCGATATACTCAAGCGGGACGAACTGCTTGAAAACGGCGCCATCGCCCGTGTTTGCCCGACGGCATTGAAAATCAGTTTCCGGAAAAACGGCAGGGAACAGTGGGGTTTCCGTCCCATCGATATGCGTCGGCTTTTACAACTGGTACGCAAGGAGACTATTATACCCCGTGACCTGCTTGATGAATTGGAAGTGTGGGGCAACAAGCTTCTGGAACTGGAAGCCGGGGAGCTGCACGCCGTCCCGCAGGACGACATCGTCATGCACTTCGAGGAAGGGTTCCCCGTCACGTTCCGGCGTGTCGGCGACAAGCTGATGGTCAACGCCACGCAGATCACGATGCACTTCGGGAAAATCCCGTCTGAATGGCTACGCATCGCTTCCACGGATATGCTCCGCAGGGAAATGGCCGGCAACGGACATACCGGGAAATACGAGTCGCAAGTCTTCACCACACGGGGGCGGGGGCACGGTGCGACCTGGTTGGAATCACCGCTTGTCATACCGTTGGCCAGATGGATCGCCCCTGACCTGTCTTTGGCGGAATGGTTGGGCGAGGCTATCGGCAAACTCTCCGTGAAACGAGGGAAGACAATCGTACGCGAACGCCCCAGGGTGGCGGCACCCGGTCTGCCCTGTATGGATTGTCCCATGCCGCAGGATATGGAATCGGCGACGAGACTGATTCTGGAACTGCGGAAGGTGGTGAGTGAATCCCTGCCGAAAATCGTATTCTACGAGGAGTTTATCGAGAACAGGGACTGGTTCAAGAGCACGCGCATCGCTGACGAACTCGGCATATCGCCGCGACAGTTGCACCAGTTCCTTGCCGAAGAGGGCATCTGCAAGTACGAGAAGCGGCAATGGGTGGTCTTTCCTTCCTGCCGGGCCTGGCAATGCGATGTGCCTTACACGTGGGAGAACAGCCGGGGCAAGGTATATACTTTCGGATCCACCAAACGATGGACACAGGCCGGACGGGAGTGTATCATAGAACTGTGGCGCAAGAGGAACCCTGAATACTGCCCACCGGGTGCATAGCGATGGAAACGGCATTACAGCGGATCATCCGCAAGACAGGAAGACGGCCGGTAGAGTGCCGTTGCCGTCTGTGCAGGCAGCAATGCCGGATACCGTGCCTCGGTACGCCGGAAGACATCCTCCGGTTGCTGAAAGCCGGATACAGGGAGCGTCTTGCACCCACTCGGTGGGCGGTAGGCCTGCTGTTAGGAAAAATCCCGTATATCGTGCCGATGGTACAGGCGAAACAGGAAGCAGGCGGGTGCACATTCTTTCAGGACGGACTGTGTGAACTGCATGCGGCAGGGCTCAAGCCCACTGAAGGCAGGTTGTCGCACCATACCATCACCATGGAGAACCTGAAGTTCGGAATGTCGCTCTCGTGGAACGTGGCCAAAGAATGGCTGGACGAGCGGAACTTCGACACGATACGGGAGATTGTCCGGATAATGGGAAAATAGATGAGGGACGGTTTCATGAATGAAGTATCAGTATAACCGGTTGATTCCTCCTTTGCCGATTTCATGGAACCGCCTCTTATTAATTCATACCATTTGCAAACAGTTCGTATTAGTCGCGGCTATCCTTTATCAGGAAAACATTTAAACGCGAATGATATGAAACTGAAAAGCAGAATGACCGTCGGGGAGATGTCGGAACACCTGACGGAACATACCGGCAAGTTCGCCAACCGCGTATCCGTGGGGCGTTACGCCAAAAAACTGGGATACGCCGTGTATAAACCGATGATAAACGGCAGGATATGCCAGTTCTATGTCAATCCGTCGATTAAGGATGACGGGGAAGCGGAAACATTACGGACGAACGAACGCGAAAACGGACATGAAAGGGAATGACGACAAAAGGCAACACGTGATACCGTTTATGAAATGCTTCACCGGGCTGGTCGGCGCGTTCACCCCGGAAGAGGTCATCTTCATGCTGTACATGGCAGACCGTACACGCCTGCGTGAAAAAGGTTACGACACCTTGCGCAGCAAGCGGTACTACATGGAGAACATGGAGATGGGTTCGCGGATTTTCGACAAGTGCGTGGAAAAGACAACGCGTATGGGATTGCTTGAACGGGTGCCGGTCAGCGGGATGTACGATTACCTGTGGCACATGGATTCCTACAACCGGCTTGTAGGGATATTGGCGGAACTTGGAAATCCTTTTTCTACCAGGGCATTCTGTCATCGGATGTTCGATGTGGAAAAAAGGACCGTGGCATCCGTCTCTGACGAAGAGGTCAGCCAATGGAAAGAGAGACACCGAAAAGTTTGAGCGTATCTGTCCACGGAACGTAAATGAATAAAAACAGACGGCATCGTTGTGATTTGCCGTCTGTTTTTGTGTTTTTGCGACATAAAATCCGATAAAACCGGAAGGAGGTGGTAGCCGGGTACAATATTATCCGGGCAAACGACAGAATATGCTAAATATACTTATTCAGTTCTTCCACAAGAAGATGCACCGTTGTCGAAGATTCCGCCTGTGCCGGCGGTATTCCCTCCATTCGGCGCAATACGGCTTTTGCGTTCGTGATGGCCTGAGCCTGTTTACCGCCCAGCTCCCTGAAAACACGACCGCCTGTACCGGCTTCCTTGTTGTAGGAGAAGCCCAACAAGCCGGATAGCTTTGTTTCATATTGATTTCTGTGCATCGGGCCTTGTACCAGGTTATAGTGCAGCAAGAACCAATACTCGAAAGCCTGGTTGCTGTATGCCACCCTCATGCCACCGGCTTCCGCCATACCGATAGCCCGGTTGAAATCCCGATCGGGAAAGTCATCCTTGTCAAATACCACCCAGCACTGGTCATACTCGCGTCCTTTCTTCCGCTCTTCTTCTTTCATCCGTAAAGCCTTTTGGACAAGACCTACCGTATTGAGTCCCTGGCCTACCGCTTTAATATTGGCGGAAGTCAGGCGAAATGCATTGAAATAATCCGGTTCCGTATTTACCCCCTCGCAGATGATCAGGAAGGATTGTTTGACCTCACGGACAAAACTGATACGCCTGAGTGTCCGTGCCGCGCGTGGATCACGCTTGTTCGTCCGTGCTGCCATATTCTTCCTCCCTCAGGTCAAATAACCGTTCAAACTGGCCGATGACAGGGATACCGCCATATTTCCCCATCAGGTACTCCTTTTCGAAAGGTGCACTGTTGCGAACCTTGTATTCCGCCAACGAATAGAGTTCCGAGGCTCCAAACGAATCTTTCTGTGTAAACCAGATCTGATCCCTGCGGAACAGGCTTGCATTAAGCAGGTTGGTGTCATGTGTCGTGAAAATCAACTGTGCATTCCTGGGATTTGTCACTCTGGAATTGAACAGCCCGATGATGCGACTTGTCAACAGAGGGTGCATTTTCGAGTCGAACTCGTCGACAACCAGCCTTTTGCCATGATCCAACGCGTCGATTATAGGATAAGCCAGCGAGAAGTATTTGATCGTACCCTCCGACTCGTTTACGCGGAACGGGAAAGTGACCGTCTTCGTGGCGTTGCCCTCCTCGTCATATTGCTGGTGTGAACTGATGACTGTATTGTCAACCTTGCGTATGTCGTCGATTCCGAAGTCTGCAAACCGGGCAAACTCCACAATACGCCTTTTCATGGACGGATCATCGATCTGGGCTATCGCCATTTCCCAAATCCGCTCGTCGCTGCTGCCAAGAACAATCGTGGTGTTGGCCAACCATCCCATGATTTCCACCGAGACGCTTTCGTTGAACTGTGCTGCCACGGAAAGAAGTAGCGCATTGTCGCGCACCATTTTTTTGGCGACAACCTCTTTGCCGACCGAAAATTTGGGATGCAGTTCATACTCATCGCCGTCACGCAGGAACAGTTCCACCTCCTTTGCCTTGCGCTTGTTGCCCTTTTGATAAAGCCACTCCCGGTGTACACGTTTTTCATCGACTTCAAACCCATAGCGGTATTGGACCGTTTCGTCGGCAAAGACCGCCTCAAAATAACTGGGCTCCTGTTCCGTCCTCCGGTTGAGACGGAAACTTTCCACCCGTATGCTTTCGCCGGACTGCACGCCTTTGGAGGAATTGATGACAAACCATTTGAAGAAATCGAGTGCTTTGACCAGATTCGATTTCCCGCTGGCATTGGCCCCGTAGATGACCGCACTCTTCAGCAAAGAGAGGTTCGTACCTTCAAGCTCAAAAACAATCTCATCGGACCGGGTCTGTTTTTCTTTCAGCGCGGAAGCAGCCAAAGACAAGGTCGCCGGCTCCTTGAACGAAAGGAAATTTTCGACTGTGAACTGAATAATCATATTATATCGCAGTTATATGTAAATTTTATGCAAATATAGGGGATATTTTTCATATATAGATGTTTTATCGGATCTCTTTTTGCGGTTATTTTCCTGCACGTGAAAATCAGACCGTTTTCGTTCTTGCAATGCTGCCCTGCAAAAGGCGACTGCAATTTTCCGAAGCGGCAACATCGGCTTGCGATTCATGCTCCCGATAGTGGAATTTGGGTGGAAAGACGCGAAATTCGCCACATCTTTCCCCTCAATGTGGTACAAATGTACCGTGTATCTGACAGGAGGGGTGTTACAAATGTAGCAACAATACTATAAGTAGTATTATACAAGAAGAAAGAAGAAAGATGTACTTTTTTCTTTGACGCAAAGAAAAAAGATACCAAAAAAGAAACAAATCATGACAGACGGCACGCCGTCTGTTTTTTTGTTTTTTTGAATCGGAAAGTGTTGAAAACGGATAAGATGAGGATTAAAGGACCACTTCCTCCCCAGATACAAGAGAGAGAAACAGAACGAATACCTTATACCGTCACCCTCTTACCGTCTGGCATCCTTGTCGCGGTTCAGCCTTACGACAGAGCGCACGCAGTCACGTACCAGTTCGGCATCCCTCCGCTCCATGAAATAGTTCCCGCATTCCAACCGTTTCCTGTCCGCCGGCCTGTTGTTGTCCCTGCATTCACGGATTTCCAGTATGTCATTCAGGTAATAGTACTTGTCACCGCGTCTGACACGTGTTGCCAGCCGTTCGAGTTCCTTCAGCCGTCCGTTCCATGCAAGCCCTTTCTGGCGTAGAGCATCGGAAAGCCTGCTACGGCCACTGGTTCCGATAGGCAGTATCTGGAGATTCACCGCGTACCCGACTGTTTCATGCAGGGAATAGCGCAGGCTCCCGTCTTCGTCCAGCAGGCAATACAGCACAACACGTCCTTTTGCGTCGATTTCCTTGAAAGCCCCCAGTATTACATGCTCATCCAGGATACTGAGTTTTACCAACTGTCCGTCTTTGGGAGCATAGAGAGATTCCGAACATACACCCCGGCGCTTGTCCCATGCAAGATGGCCTTCGTTCAGCAGGCGTTGGAGGGCAATCTTTTGCTCTGCGCTCGCTTCCCGGCAATCATTCAGAAACATGACCGCGTCATCGGTAACGAGTTCTCTGCCCGCAGTCATCCTTACCGGAACCGACACGCAATTACCCGTGACATCTCCCACAAGTCCGGTTTCCGATGTCCCACCGTTGAAGACGACCATTCCCTTGCGAATGGACGACCCACCCGTGCTGTCTTTCGGAATACTCCCGATTTTCTTCTTATGATATGATTCCATTCTTTCGATTCTTTATCCAGATATTTCCTGTAACAGCAAAATGCCATACTTCATACATAAGTGGATACAATACGGCAAATATACGTATAATTCACCAAAAAGGCAGGTGACTGAACCCCATTTCTTCTGCATTTCCACGGTTTCCTGTATAAAGTCACAAAAACCGTACAAATAAGTCGGAATCCATGTGGATAGCTTCGTTCTGTATATTCTATATGATTAAGGAACAAAACATTACAAGATTGTCCGATTGTGAAAAGCATATCCGAACATACTGAATGACAGGAATACACATCCTCCTTTTCCGTCGTCCAATCCGGTTAAGAACAGTCAATATACCGACGTGTCTCTATATATTTTTTGATGCGTTTTCAGCGTATCTAAAAAACAACTTCAAGCCGGAACCCGGAAATCGTGCAGAAAGTCTGTACACCCGTGAAAATTGAAAGGACAGGCATCCACAAATGAGAATATTTCAAAAATATGGGACATGGTGAACACCAGCACCTTAAGCAACCATGATAAATACAAGTACTTTACTGTATATTTTTTGATACCTGCTTACAGTTTCAATCCGAAAGCCGCATTTTGAGCCATTTTGGAAAACCGGACTTGAAAAAACGGCCCGAGGACAGAGACCGAATCCGCACCCGAGGGTACACCCTCCCTAATCTTTTTATTTTTATTACACCATTGAATATCAATAATTTATTAGGTTTACTTTTGTATAAAGTAAGCCTAAAAACGTCTTTTACATTATCTTTGCTTACAAATTGAAAGTAAAAAAATCTTTTCAGTCCTATTTTATCCATTTTAAGCAGTTAATAATCTGATAATCAATAGACAAAACTGATTTTGATTTTATACATACGTTGAAACGGGGCTTTTTTGATTTTTGCAAAGGAAAAATTTTTTTCAAAGAAAATCATTTTTTTCTATTTTATTGATATTCAACTATTTACAAATTCACTTCGCGCGCGTGCGTTCCATATTTGCAAAAAGGCTGTTTTTGGAACGTTCCAAATTTTTTTTCTCAAAAAGTTTTGCAGTTCTGAAAAACGGTTTTATAATAGTCATGTACTCGAAAGCCAAACAAACGGCAAACAAGTACGGAGAAAAACGAATAAAAAAATAGATAGTAAAAAACAGAATTAAAAAACAGAAAAGCAAAGACCGCCGAGAGCGAGAAACAAAAACGGCGTTTACACGAAAGTGAGTTGTTGAGCCGTCAAAGGGTAACACCCGAAACAACACCGTGTGCGTTTAGGTACGCTTAAAGAGTGCGTTAAATAACCACGCTTCGCACGGGGCAATAATACCAGTATTGCCAACCTACGAAAGTAGGGAAATTTATGGAACGGGATAAATCGTATTTATTCCGAGTGCCGGAAATACGTCAAGACTTTTGCAAGTCGCTGGGAGTATTGAGAATACCGCCACTGAAAAGGACGTGCAAGAATAATGCCATAATTGCGCCCTTGTGCGCACGGAGATAAAATGCACGGTAGCGGAAAAACAGTCCGCACGGAGCTTGAGAAAAGAGCATTGCCAATGTTATGCCCATAATCACCAGCCGCCCACCGCCTTACTGTTAGCTGCCGGATTGGAAAAGATCCGGAACGTGCCAGAGAAGCGTCTTGCCGAAATTGGAGTAAAGCAGCGCAGAGCCACGACACGATGAGTAGAACTCGTGCAAAGATACGATATGCCGAAAATGCGCTCATTTGGATAGCTCTGCTATGGGGTACGTTTTAAGTGCGACAAAGTTACGAAAAATTTTGCCGTGCAGGGTGAAATGCACGGCAAATTTTTGGGCGCGTGGCAGGAAATGCCACACTTTGCGCTATGGTGCAAAGTTCGGGGTTCGACTCCCCGAGTGCCCGCAATGCGTGATTTTGCGCAGTGTTTCTAAAATTTTATCATTATGGCAACTTCTAAATTGAACAAGGAACAGCATGCAAACATCGGTTCGTTTGCAGGTATCATGTTGGTTTACAACTCTACCAACAAGGACGGTGAACTCGTGCAGACGGCACAGCACTTTTTCGGTGCGGACTTTGAGCCTGCCGACAAGTCGGACAACGAGATTTTCCGTGTGATTAAAAACATGGTCGCAACTATGTGGCACACCATTGCGGAGGAAAAGAAACTGCGTGCCGATGCCGACGGCATACGCTCGAAATTCCGTGCCACAACCCCTGCGGAAATCATCATCTGCGAGAAGTCGGGAAATCGTATCAAGAAGTACGACCTTACCGACAGCGTTTGGGCGCGTATCGGTCTTGTGCCGACCAAAGTAGACCTCGAGAAGTCAAACCGTGATTTCCAAAAGACAATCCATGCCGCTGCAAAGGCTATCCGCAACGCCATGGATTTCGCCCCGAACCTCGCCAGCCTCGAAAAGCCAACCGAGAAAACGACCAAGACCGGCAAGGCTGAAAAGGTGGCGGAACAGCCTGCCGGAACGGTTGCCGACGAAAGCAAAAAGGCGGCATAAGGGCAACGGAGTAACTGAAACCTGCCCGAAAAAGGCAAAAGGACGGCAGGCAGCCCGCTGAACGTGTGGGACTGCCTGCCCTTTTCGTATCTGCCGTCGTAAGCGCGTGTTCTTGTGACGTATGCCACGGATACGCGCTTTTCATTTCGGGCGAAAGCAACTGTAACGTGATAGGCGAAAAGAATTTCCCGGCAAAAAACGGTGCCGGGACTGTCCCTCCGCCGCAGGACGGGGAGTACACCGTGGACGACCTGAAGACCGCTCTGGAAGAGTCCGAGCGGTCGCTGCATGATGCCGTCTTCATAGCCCGCCAAGTGTGGGAGAAGGACTGCGATGCCGTGAAGTTCGACATCGACGACCTTGTGCAGATAGAATCGGCATTGCAGGAGATATGCAACATCACCGCAGGAATTGACAGCGGGGACGATGGCGAGTGACATGACGCGCACACGTGCTGCGGAAACTGCGGGGCGTGCGCGCTTTTTCGGGCATTGATATACACTGTGTCAGGATTGCACCCTGAAATGCCCGCACTTTTCTAAAATTCCCTCCGATATGACTTCCTTGCGCCGTGAGGCGTTGTGCCTACCTTGTATATAACACGGTTAAGCACGGTCTGGCGTTCTGCGGAACCGCCTGCCGTGCTTCCGCTGTTATCCTGTGCGGGGAAGCGGAGAACGGATGTGCCAATAATAAAACGAATAAATATGATAGAAGTGTTTGACGCAAAGCGCACCCGCAGTTACGGGTGCTTTGCCAGTTTCAAGGCTGCCACCGATACGCTTGACAGCCTTGCCGCGACGGGACAGCTCGGAAGTGTGCCCGCTGTCAGCGTGGCGGCGTATTGCAGCGGCGTGTTACAACGGGAATATGAAGCGGTGTTTGTCGGTGGGAAATGGCGTGTGCCGAAATCTCCGAAAAGGCGGATGCCGGAAACGAGACCTGCCCGTGGGAGACGTCGGCGGAAATGGTGCAAGGAGTACGCTACGGCGGAGCTGATGTTCCGAGAAGGGTTTCCCGACCATTTGAACCGCAGTTATCCGCTCTCGGCGGACAGCCTGAGACGGTGCAACCGGAAATGCAGAATTTATATGCAATAATAAAAACGCAATGAGTATGAAAACATTAGCAGACGTGAAACGGAAAATGACGCTTGGCTCGAAGTGGCGGTGTGTCCGGCTGTTCGAGGGCGGAAAAGACCTCGGCGTGCGTGAGGTCGGGAAAGTGCAGGGTAATGCCGTGGCATTCCTCAAACCCGACGGGAAACTCTCGTGGCTATGGTGGCCAAAGGCAAAGGACGTGCAGGTGGAAGAAAACGCCTTCACCGTGCTCCAGAACGGAGTGCCCAAGCTCAAGTACATCTATGCCGGATAGGTGTTCCGGAAAAAATCATGCAAAATAATATGAATTAATAACAACTATGGGGGCGGAATGCCCCTATGCTTTTATAAACGGATAAAGAAAATGACAGAAATAACGAGAAAGCAGATATCTGGTCTGCGGGTAAAGATGTATTAACGGCTATGGGAGAGGAACATAGAATCAACGAGATAAAAGGTGTCATCATCAGCCGTGCCCTGCTCAAGGAATACGGGTATGATGGCGATATGCCCACCGACAAACAGATGCAGGTCATCGGCAACGGGTTACTTGAATACTGGGGCGTAAGCGACGGTTTCAAGGAAGCCCTCGCCAGTACAATGGAGAACATGTTCGGTGTAAAAGCAAAAGATTAGGTCTATGGAAACGAAAGAACTTACTACCCACCAGCGTGGTGTTATTCTACGCGGCATCTGCGGCGGGGCTGCATTGAAAGACAAGTCGCCGCAAATATCTGAAAACAATACCGTCATAACCTGCGCCGGAGGGTTGGAGATTTGGGACATCTGCTGCATCAGCAGTGATGCCGAAGCCTTCGGCCTGAAACCGTCCTTCGGTTATGACGGGCACACGAGAATCACTTTCACCCCCAAAGAATAAGCGGAATGAAATCATATTACTACTTGGACTACCTGCACCGTGAAATCTTCCTTGAAGAGGAGGATATTCAGACCGTTCCGGAATCAGGCAGGGCGGACGATGCCTGTTCCGCCATTGCCGAAAAGCCGTATGTCGTGGAGCAGTTCATGGCGGACTCTTTCCGGACACTCAAAGATGTGGCCAGCCGCCTGTGCGATTCCCCTGATATTAAAAGCCGCCACGATGCGCTGATGTATATCGTGTGGAGGGTGGCACTGGACATCAAGGAGTGGCGGACTCTGAGCCATAGCGAAGCCGCCGTCAAGGTAACCCGTGAGGACGGTTTCGTGTGGCTGCTTGTATCGGCGGAAAATGCCCGGAAGCTATGGGAGGCAGACGTATTCTCCCTGTACAGGCTTTATGCCGATGATTCGGAATCCCTGATCGAAAGCGAGGCGGAGCTGGAATCGACTATCAAGGGCGGATACCAGATAGGTATCGAGGTGGGGTTCGCCTCTGTAATGGACCATGCCGCCCGGATGAAGCAACAATAAAAATCGGAAACAATCAAATAACGAAATCAAGAAGAAAGGTATGGAAACAACATTATTGACAAAGGAAAATGCCCATCGTGTGACCATGGTGCGGCGTGTGGATGCCCCGGAAAGCGAACCGGTAGCGTTTCTTTTCAGGGGAAAGAGACACGGGTATTGCAGCTATTCCCATCTTGTAGGGAATCCGGGCAAGGAAGAAATCCTCGCCCCGGCGGACTTCAAGGACTGGGAAGTTGTGGAAGTGGCGCACCCGGGCTATCTGGAAGAATATTTCAAGCAGGCGTGCAGCTCCTACAACCTCACCTCCTTCTCACCCGACGAGCGGGGTGAGTCAGACATCGCCTCGCACGAAAAGGAACTGCACGAGGATTTGCAGTCGATGCCCGAGCAGCAGCGGGAACGTTACATGGAAAACTACAAACGCTATTTCTCTGCCATGATCGCCGCCAACAGCCGTTGTGCCAGCGCGATGATTACGGGACCTGCACGCTTCAACACGGGCCGCAACGAAAAGGCCTGCAACAGCCACGCCAAGAGCGTCACGGCGTTCCGGGAATGGCGAGAACGTGCACTCGAAGCGATTCGCAAGGCTACCGAAGCGGCCAAGCCCGAAGAACAGCGTCTCGAGGAGGAGTGGCAGAAGGTCAAAGCCTTTATCGACGATGCCGCCTCGACCATTCACGGTATCGATACGGGTACGGCACGAGGCTATAGCCGGGCTCTCTTCGTCAGCAACCTCGCCGGGCGACTCTCCACCTATGTCAACCATGGCAACGTGGAAATCATCGACCGTGCCGTCGCTCGTCTGCGAGAGTGGAACGACAAAGTCAAGAAACCTGTCGTCACGGCACGCCATTCAATCTTCAAGTATCCCGAACTCGTCCGCAAGGTGCGGGAAAAGCAGCAGGAACGGGCAAGCCGTGAAAATCGTGAGATTCCGTTCGATGGCGGCAAGGTGGTCTACAACTTCGAAGAAGACCGCCTGCAAATCCTCTTCGACAAAATACCCGATACCGATATGCGTACAACCTTGAAGCGTAACGCTTTCAAGTGGGCGCCACGCAACCAGGCATGGCAGCGCCAGCTCACCCGCAATGCCGAATATGCCGCCGGTCAGGTGTTGAAAATAACCATTTAATCCAGTGCCCATGAGATACATCATCGATTCACGTTATTTCGACGGGACATGCCTCACGTCGATGTCGGATGACATGCACAGCGACTACGGCGGCGAGACGCTGGAAGCACTGCGCGAAAGGGAGAAGAACCCGTACCTGGTCGCTGTATCACCGGTACGCATGACACTGCTTGTGAAGCGTTATACCCGGGCACTTTGCAAGCCCTTCCATGAAATTACGGAGGAACGTTATTACGAACTGCTGGAATGCCTGCCTCCGGCCCGCATGCAGAGCGACTGGTTCTTTGTCGGGGAACCGTATTACCGAAACCTGTACGCGCTCTGTTTCGAGTCGGACGGCAGGTATTTCCGGGCGGAACGTCCCATACGTCTTTCCAATGCGGAAATCTACCGCCAGATTCGGGAACACATGGAGAAAGTAAACCTGCATCCCGCCATCGTCAAGAAGGCTTCCTTTGTCAAATATGTCAATTGGTACAAAAAGACGGTCACCTACATACCGTACTATTTCGAGTATGGAGGTAAAATATATTTCCTGAAGAACCTCGCCACTCGGACGGGATCCGAATTTGGCGACCGCCGGGAACGGAACGAGATGGCGGCATTGCTGAGGAACCTGCGCGGAAACCGCTACGAATACTGCACTTTCTACTCCCAAAAGAAGGACATCTTCGAGTTTTTTGACTGGCTACGGAAGAACAAATACACGCTGGAAATCCAGGGCGACTTGTTCGACTTTGCGGATGACCGCTCCCACGTGGACTTTCACGGCAATGTATGCGAGTATTCGGCTGTGTTCCATTACCGCATCTATTCACGCGAGCTTTTTGGCCATATCATTAACCAGCTACGCACCGTGAAACGGTATCACGCGTGGCATAAAAGGAGGGAAATACGATGAAAATCTCAAATGAACCTACCCCATACCTCCTGCTCAAGGCAGGAACTGACAGTGCATGGGATTGCTGCGACTTTGCAATCGTGTACCTGTCAAAAGAGTGGAGACAGACACAGTCCGGCAGGCTGGAAGCCGTCAAGCCATTCAAGGATGACATCAGTTTCCAGTCTTTGAACTTTTATGACATATCGGTTGGTTTTTACCAGCCGGACGAGGACGGGATACTGGGCAGCGAGGACTTGCCGGAAGACAATAACTGGTGCTTCGTGGAACTGACCGAAACGGAACTGGAAAGGTTGGTTCCGCCGGACAATGTGCTGGTCAGCCATATCTTGGCGGTATTTGCAAACGGGGAAGCCAGATACCGGGCGTACGGCAAACATACCGACGAGCGATTCTATACTGAAAAATTCCCTTTGCAACAGATTTTGGATATACTGGCGAGTCATGAATCTTAAAATTTCAAAGCAACTATGACAGAAATCATCAAAACGGACGGAACACGCCAACCCGTGCAGCCAGCCAATGGCTCAGACTTCACGCTGGAGGAGATGCAGGCGATTGTCGGCGGCTACATCGAACTGGTGGAACTGGACGGGAGCACGACAATGGTCGTCAACGAGGAAGGCAAACTTATCCCTCTGTCCCTCAATCTTGAAGCGAGCAGGATATTCCGTGCTCATCACCCGGCGTCGAAAGACTTCATCGTTGGGGACGTACTTGTGTGCAATAACAATCAAATCAGATAAAATTATGGATAAAGAGAAAGCAAAAGCGCTCAGCAAGACCCTCGCATGCTACAAAGAATTACAAGAGAATAACAGTGTAAACCTGATCGAGTTCCATACCGCTGACGGGCAGAAACACGGTATCGGCAACCCGGAAGCCATCAAGCTGTTGCTTTCGGTGGCCGTCATCGAACTGGAACGCCAGCTCCGGACCGCACAGTTCGGTGATATTCCGGAAAGCCTGGAGAACAGCCGCGAGTACAAGGCGGCCAAACAGCTGGAATACGCCATGAACGATTTGGGATTCAAGTCCGAACGTTTCGCCCAGGCTCTTCCTTATTTCCACAAGACACTGGAACAGACATTCTTCAGAACGGTAAAGGCTTCCATTACCGCTATGGCAGGGCGTGATTCACGCTGCATTGACGACCGCAACCGTGCTTCATACGAGATGTGTCAAATGCTGGCCTCCATGCTGGAAGATACCCGTCTGCCCTTTATCTAAATGCCATGTTCATAGACGAGAGGACACAAAACCGCCTCCATGCCGTGCCGGGAGAGAGTATCTCCCACGGCACGATGCGCACGCAGGACCTGATTCCGGCGTTCTTGGACGTTATCCGTGACACACCGGAGTACGTGCAGGTGATGAATGCCATCCCCGCCCATGCCATGGAGGACAAAGAAGCAGACTGGTGGAACAGCGATGACGCGGCGGGATTGCTGGAATCGCTGTTCGACACGCTCGATAGTTACTCACCGGAGGGGTACTATTTCGGTGCTCATCTCGGTGACGGGTCCGATTACGGATTTTGGAAAATGGACAAGTGAATGTCGGAACATGGTACGGATTACAAAAGACAAGCGGCATGACATTCTCAAAGACGGGATTTGTATCGGGCAAATCTATCTTGCCCGTGCCGAAAGCAGGAAATTAAGATACTGGGCAATCTCTTGCATGAGTGGAATCGGCTTCAACACTTTCAATGAAGCCCGCAGTTATGCCAAGGATTTCCTTTAATAAAAGAATCGCATGAAAAATTGGATACAACAGATGCTTTTGTGGCGTAAAAAGACGGACAAGGGCAGAATGACACTCGGAAAGGTGCAGAAAGAGTATCGCAAGAATGACGTATGCATGGGAGAACTCCTTGATGCCCTTCCCGCCGACGGCCTTTCCATAGAGGAAGCTTTCGAGCTGGCTATCACCGCCAAGAAGTGGGCGGACGGAGACCGTTTCTACCGGAGTATCAACGATGGAGAACCGGAAGAATTGTAAGGTAAATAACAATAAACAATAATGACAAATGAGCAGATATGATTTTATAAGATTCGGCGGCTTTGTCAACTGGGCGGACGAGGACACGGACACGTTCCGGAAAATGAAAGTCTGCCTGCCGGTAAAGGAGCCTGTCGAAGATGACACGAAAATAGGACTGATTTCCACGGACGAGGACAATCCGGAAGAAATCGCGGTTTCCTATTCCGTCAGGGCAGCCGAACTCATCCCTTGGACGGACTCATTCCAGGAAGGATACTGGAAAGCCCTGATAGTGGCAGAGGCAAACGGAGCAGGCACGGACGTATTGCTGCCCATGCTCAAAGATGCCGGACTATGCCTGATGGAATGTGTCTTCCTGATGCTCCGGAGCGATGCCTGCAAACTGTTTCCGGTCCTGTGCCGGCTGTTCCCGGAAGTGGAGGAAATGTTTGAGATTATCACATGGAATGACAGGGAATATTTTGTCAGGGAACTGACGCTGTTCCGTGGAACGGGCGGGGAATACAAAACCTTGGTCTCTGTAACGGGTCTGCAAGACGTGCTGGTCGGCAAAGACGGCGCACCCATATCGGACGAGGCGGAGGCCGTGGACCGGAAAATCTGCTATTACTTCACGGACGAGGAGTTCCTGCTGCCGGAAGAGCGGCTTGTGGCCCTTGCGGAGGATGCGTGAGAAATCATAATGTATGTACAAAGACCAGAAAATGAATAAAAGAATGAACAAACAGCAAACCACTCCCGTTACCGACACTTTTAAGGGGATGCTACTTATGTCAATGGGTGTCCCTGTAGGAAACATCCGTCCCTACCGTTTGAAGTCGGCACCTTCCTGCCTCGGCGGTTTCGAGCGCATGAGCGTAGCGGCAGCACGAGCCTCGGGAATGGATATCCCGGAGACGGAGAAAGAGAACGATGAAGTTTACATATGCCGCTTGGGACCCGCCGTCTTCCATAAATGGATGCCTGTCTGGATGTTCGAAACCGCTTTCGAACCGGTTCCCGAGCAGAGACGCGGTGACCGCATCCGAACACTTACGGAAGAGATGAACAACCATCACGTGGCGGAGAAAGCCCTGAATGAAAAATGTTACGCCCTGTCCGTGGAGCTGCTTTCCGAGTGTGGCGGCAGCCTTGATGACAACGGTGAACAATCCTCGACCTATCTCCATGTTGTGGACCGTGACCCCGTGGAACTGGTCATCACGAACGCGTCGCTCCGGAAAGACGGGAAAATCTTCATCATGGGTTACAGTTACTACACGGGCGAGGAGTACAAGCAGGAATGTGACGTAGAATCCGGCATGGACATACTGAATTTTATCCTTTCCCAAAAAAGTTTTGAGTGCTATGAATGAAGATAAGATATTGCAAATGTTCTTCGACATAGGCCGGTGGACGAAGGCCATTGAAAAAGGCGTGCTGAAAGACATTAGGAAAAACCAACTTATTCGGCTGACCGACGAGCATACCCGTATGGCGATGGCCTATGCCATGCGCCGGGGAAAGTACGAGATTTCCCCTCCCCACACGGCGCAGATACCCAAGGACAACGGTGAGTTCCGCACAGTGTACGTAAACGAGCCGATGGACCGCGTAGTACTGGGTATCGCCAACGACCTGCTCTTCGAGTTGATGCCGGAGATGCTGCACTCTTCGTGCAAGTCCTACCAGACCGGTATAGGGTGCGGCAAGGTAGTTACGGAAGTCAGCCACCGGATGACAGAAACCGGCAATAGCGGCTATCTGGGCTGGAAGTCCGACCTTTCCAAATACTTCGACAGTGTTCCGATACGGTTCATCGACGAGGCGTTCGACAAGGTGGAGGCCAAACACGGCCAGTCTGCCCTGATAGACGTACTTAGGAAATATTACCACTCGGACCTCTATTTCGATGAAGATAACCGGTTGCAAAGCAAGTATCAATCCTTGAAACAGGGTTGTGCTGTGGCTAGCTGGCTGGCGGATGTACTGCTCTACGACCTAGACAGGGAACTGTCACAAATGAACGGCTACTACGTCCGGTATTCCGACGATATGCTTTTTATCGGCAAGGATTATGAAAAAGCGATGGACACACTCCAAAAACGCCTGGAAGATAAATCCATGAAGCTAAATCCCAAGAAAGTGGAATACCTGGCAGCCGATGTCTGGTTCAAGTTCTTAGGATTCAGTATCAAGGGCGGCATGGTCTCGCTCTCGTCATCACGCATCAAGACCTTCCAGCACGAGATCGAGCGGCGGACAATCCGCTGCCGGGACACGACACTGGTAAAAGCCGTGGACGCCGTGAACCGTTACCTGTACAAGGGCGAGTTCAGCTGGGCGATACAGGTATTGCCGGTCTGTAATGTGAAGAGTGACCTCAACGAGCTGAACAAGTTCGTGATGGACTGCTTTAGAGCCATTCAGACGGGCAGGTGCAAGATCGGCGGTCTAGGATATGTCCGAACCAAACCGGATGGCTGCATCGTCCGGGGACGGGGACGCAACGTGAAGGCCAACCGCGATAAAACAGACCGGGACATACCGGGTTACCTGACTGTCGGCTGCATGCGTAACGCCCTTCTGACCAGCCGGGCGGTGTACAACACGCTGGTGGCATCGCTATAAGTTACGCCGGGCACACGGCAGAACGGGTGGACGGGCAGGCTATTCAACGTTACAGGCTTATAACCAGAATCCATATCGAGATTAACCGGTCTAACACCCGGTTAATCCCATCTCGATTCTGGCTGCGCCTGTAATGTATCGGGAAATTAAAGTCATGTGCCGTCTGTCCCGCACCCGTTACCGGAGCACACCGGGAAAGTTCAAGGAATAGGTTTGGGCATCCCGCGTACCAACGTCTTCTTTCCGAGTCTGAAGGCGGCTGACCGTCGCCTTCGGACTCCGCAGAAGACCCATACGCGGGATACATCGGAAGCATAAAGCCATGTGCCGGTATTATGAGAACTTTCAGTCTTTTCCAGCACGGGAACGTGCGGTTCGGGGGAATGGATTCAGCCTGCTGTCCCCGATAAGCCCGTCTCGCGCCGTCGTATCCCTAACGT
>ENA-ORUW01001202-ORUW01001202.1-human-gut-metagenome-genome-assembly--contig:-NODE-1202-length-19506-cov-6.649015_pt1 | contig 19506 bp, 12 predicted proteins | sample MGYA00242088_ERZ509227 | MGnify/ENA primary metagenome ERZ509227 (study PRJEB26280, sample SAMEA2338816) | human gut metagenome | biome: human gut; feature: human-associated habitat; material: faeces... | reverse complement strand
AAATGGTTGTCGGCGTGAAACGCCTCCTGCCGCAGAGCGGCAGCGCCATTTTTCGCAGAGATTATCCTATGTGCGTAAGCTTCAAACATTTGAAGCATTGGAAAAATGGTTGTCGGCGTGAAACGCCTCCTGCCGCAGAGCGGCAGCGCCATTTTTCGCAGAGATTATCCTATGTGCGTAAGCTTCAAACATTTGAAGCATTGGAAAAATGGTTGTCGGCGTGAAACGCCTCCTGCCGCAGAGCGGCAGCGCCATTTTTCGTAGATGGTTTTTGCATATGCTATACTATAAATCGCAATTTTGAAGCCTGACTTTCGGCAAAGGAGATTTTCATGAAGCTATTAGTCATCGACGGCAACAGCATTCTCAACCGCGCCTTTTATGGCATCAAGCTGCTTACCACTAAGGACGGACATTTTACGAATGGGATCTACGGCTTTCTCAATATTTATCTGCGGCTGAAAGAGCTGTGCGCGCCGGATGCGGTGGCCGTTGCCTTTGATTTAAGAGCGCCGACCTTCCGCCATCAGATGTATGGCGGATATAAGGCCCAGCGCAAGGGAATGCCGCCGGAGCTCGCGGAGCAGCTTCCGATTTTAAAGGAGCTGCTGTCCGCGCTCGGCCTCGCCGTGGTGGAATGCGAGGGCTACGAAGCAGATGATATCCTCGGCACGCTTTCCGCCCAGTGTGGGGAGAGCGACCTGTGCTACCTTGCCACTGGCGACCGGGATTCCTTGCAGCTTGTGGGAGAACGCGTGCACGTCCTGCTTGCTGCTACAAAGATGGGCAAGCCTGTCACAACAGAGTATGACGAGGCGGCCATCCGGGCGGAATACGGCGTAGAGCCGCGCCAGCTCATCGAAATCAAAGCGCTGATGGGCGATTCGTCGGATAACATTCCCGGTGTGGCCGGCATCGGGCAGAAAACGGCGATGGACCTCATTCAGAGATTTCATTCGCTTGATGAAATTTATGAAAATTTAGAAACGATCGACATAAAGCCTGGTGTGCGGGCGAAGCTCCAGAAGGATCGGGACATGGCCTTTTTGAGCAGGACGCTCGGCACGGTGTGCCGCGAGGCGCCGGTGGATTGTGATATGACGCATTATGTGCCCGCCCTGCCGGACAGCGCGGCGGCTATGCGGCTGCTCGCAAGTCTTGAAATGTTCCGCATGGCGGAGCGTTTTGGGCTTGACCCGAACGCCGTGCCCGTGGCGGAAGAGGCAGAGCAAAAGCCAGAGGAATTTACTGTGGTTTCCGGCAAGGAAGCGGACGCCAACGCGCTCCTTTCCCGTTTGCGCGAAGGAGGGGAGGCCTATTTTCTCGCCTCCATTTTGGAGGGCGCGATTGATCGGATTTCTGTGGCGGAGCCGGAGCGGCTGACTGTGCTGACGGCACAAGAAGAGGGCTTTTCCGAATTTGCGTCGGCCCTTTTTGCCGACCAAAACATTCAAAAGCATACGCATGATGTGAAGGCGCTGTATGCAGCGGCAGAGCGGCTGGGTGCGGCGCTCGTGAATGTGACGATGGATACGATGCTTGCGGGTTATCTGCTCAATCCCTCTGCCTCCGGCTATGACGTGCTGCGCCTTGCGCAGGAATATGGCGTGCCGGTTCCACCGTGCGAGCAGGCGGCACAGGAGGAGCGGGAGGCGTTGCAGCAGGCGGCGGTTTTGCGGCGTTTGTGTGAGAAGCTGGAGCTTCTGGTGGAGGAGAATGGCCAGCAAAAGCTGCTGCACGAGGTGGAAATTCCGCTTGCCCGCGTTTTGTCGGGCATGGAGCAGGTGGGGTTTGAGGTGGATCGCGGTGGGATTGAATCGTTTGGTGAAATGCTTTCCGACCGTATTGGCAATATCGTGCAGGAGATTTATAATGCCGTCGGCTATGAATTCAATTTGAATTCCCCCAAACAGCTCGGCGAAGCGCTGTTTGATAAATTGGGCCTGCCTGCCCGCAAAAAAACGAAGAGCGGCTATTCTACCAACGCGGAGGTGCTGGAATCGCTTGCAAACGAGCACCCGGTTGTGGAGCGGATTCTCGAATATCGGACGCTTGCAAAGCTCAAATCGACCTACTGCGAAGGCTTGATCAAGGTGATCGCCGCGGATGGCCGCATCCATTCCACGCTTAACCAAACGGAAACGCGCACGGGCCGCATCTCCTCCACGGAGCCGAACCTGCAAAATATCCCGGTGCGGCAGGAGCTGGGCCGAGAGATGCGCCGCTTTTTCCGGGCGAAGGAGGGCTGTGTGTTGGTCGATGCGGACTATTCGCAGATTGAGCTGCGCGTGCTCGCCCATATGGCAGATGATCAGGCGATGATCGACGCCTTCAACAGCGAGGCGGACATCCACACGATCACAGCCTCTCAGGTGTTTAACATGCCGTCCGAGCTGGTTACGCCCCTGATGCGCAGCCGGGCAAAGGCGGTGAATTTCGGCATTGTCTACGGCATCGGCGCGTTTTCCCTCGCAAAGGATATTGGTGTCACACGTAAGGAAGCGGATCAGTATATCAAAGGATACCTTGCCCACTATGCGGGCGTGCAGCGTTATATGGACCGCGTTGTGAAACAGGCAAAGGAGCAGGGGTATGTTTCCACGCTCTTTGGCCGCAGGCGTTATCTGCCGGAGCTGACGGCCTCCAACGCCAATCTGCGGGCCTTTGGCGAGCGGGTGGCGCGCAACATGCCGATCCAGGGCACGGCGGCCGATATCATCAAAATTGCTATGGTGAAGGTGGATGAACGGCTGCGCAGGGAAAATCTGCGCGCCCGCCTCATCATGCAGGTGCATGATGAGTTGATTGTGGAAGCGCCGGAGAAGGAAGCGCAGCGCGCCGCCCGGATTCTCAATGAGGAGATGGAGGGCGCGTGCAAAATGCGTGTGCGGCTCAAGACGGATGTGCATCAGGGCAAAACCTGGTATGACGCAAAGGGGTGAGGCTTGATGATCCGGCCGTTTGCAGAAGTAGATTTGGATGCGGTAATGGAAATCTGGTTTTCCTCCAATTTGCAGGCGCATCCCTTTATTGCGCCCTCCTATTGGGCGGAACACCTGGAAGAAGTGAAACGCCTGATCCCGCAGGAAGAGGTTTATGTGCATGAATCAGATGGAGTGGTGAACGGCTTCCTCGGCCTGACGGAGGCGGGGAATATTGCCGGGCTGTTCATCTCAGAGCAGGCGCGCGGGCAGGGGATTGGAAAGCGGCTATTGAGTAAAGCAAAACGCCTTTACAGCACTTTGCTTCTCACGGTTTACGAAAAAAATGTGCGTGCGGTGCATTTTTATCAGCGTGAAGGGTTTCATCTTGTCGAAAAAAGGGAGGATCCAGATACAGGGCAAATCGAATACAGGATGCGATGGAAAAACGCTCGCATTCATACGGTGGAAGGGGGAGCGAAGATGGGGCCAATTGTCTATGTAGGGCAAAAAAACACCATGCACAGCGTGATTGCGGCGGCTGTTTGCAACAAAATGGCACAGCGGTGGCGCCTTGCCGGGCTCTGTGCGGTAAGCGCCGGGCTGGCGGCCCAAAAGGAGACGGTCGTCTGCCCGGCAGCGGTGCAGGCTGCGCGGGAGTTTGGGTTGGAGATTTCAGCCCACCGTGCCCAGCCGTTATCGGATGAGCTGATCAGAGAGGCGGGCATGCTCGTAGCGCTGAACCGGGCGGATTACGAGGCCCTCTTAAAGCTTGCGCCTCCGGATCGCGTTTATTTGCAGGAGAGCGGGAAGGATTTATCCGCGGGCGACGTCTGGGCCTGCCGCCGTAGTGTCGATCAAGCGTTCGACGGCTTTCAGGATTTATGGCTCACCCTGCGGGGCAGAATGTAAAGGGGTCATGCGATGGCGGATTTTTTTATTGACCCGATGCAGGAAGAACATATTTGGGAGATTGCCCGGCTGGAAGCCGTTTGCTTTTCCTTCCCGCGGCCGGCAGAAGCGCTGCGCGCGGAGCTCACGAACGATACGGCGTTTTTTTTCACCGCTGTATGTGAGGGCACAGTAGCGGGCTATGCCGGGATGCACTGCATTCTGGATGAGGGCTATATCGACAATATCGCCGTTTTTCCTGCCTACCGGCGGCAGGGGATTGCAGGCGCGCTGCTGAGTGCACTGGAAGGCTGCGCACGCATGCGCAACATTCGTTTCTTGACGCTGGAGGTGCGCGCTTCTAACGTGCCGGCCATTCGCCTGTACCAAGGGTATGGTTATGGAGAGGTGGGCCGCAGGCCTCATTATTACAGCAGGCCGCAGGAGGACGCCCTCCTGCTGACAAAATACTTATGAAAAGAGATGATCCGGTAAAGATGGAATTGATCCTCGATGGAATCCAAAAGAAGTTTGGGGAGAAGGAAGTCCTGCGGGGTGTTTCCTTCCCGTTTGAGCAGGGCAAGATCTATGGCTTGCTGGGCCGTAACGGCGCAGGCAAGACGACGCTTTTCAATTGCCTGAGCAATGAGATTTCGATGGATGCCGGCACGGCCCAGCTCAAAGATGTGTCCGGCACGCTGCGGGCGCTCACACCGGAGGATATCGGCTATGTTTTTTCCACGCCGATTCTGCCGGATTTTTTAACCGGCCGCGAATTTTTAAAATTTTTTATGGAGATCAACCGCGATAAAATTCGATCCGATCAAACGATCGACGATTATTTCGATTTGGTAAAAATCGACAGAGAGGACCGTGATCGGCTCATCAAAGGCTATTCCCACGGCATGAAGAATAAAGTGCAGATGCTTTGCTTCATGATTGCCCGCCCGCCGGTCATCCTGCTCGACGAGCCGCTGACCTCCTTCGATGTGGTCGTTGCGCTGGAGATTAAGCAATTGATCCGGGAGATCAGCGCGGAGCATATCATCATTTTTTCCACGCACATTTTGCAGCTTGCCACGGATTTGTGCGACGAGATTGTGATCCTCAGCGACGGCACGCTCGAGCAGCTCGACCACGCAATGCTGGAAAGCGGAAATTTTGAAGCGCAGATTATTGAAAAACTAAAGGATGAGGACGCCCATGAATAAGACGTTCCAAACAATTTTGCAGATTAAGGCGACCGTGAATGCGAACACCTTCCTTTATTATCTCAAGCGGCTGTGGGTCATTGGCAAGCACGTGCCAGACCGGGTTTATCGGGAAGAGGGGCTTAAAAACTTTCTCGCCGTATTGACAACAGTGCTTGGGCAATTGCTAAAGCTGTTTGGCAAAGCGGTTTATCTTGGCCTTGCGGCATGGCTCCCGTTAATGCTCGCGCTGGAAAAGGGGCTGTTGGAGCCTGCGCAGGCTCCGGCGCAGCTGGTCAATATCCTGTTTTTTCTCAGCTGTGTAGTAGGCCCGATGCAGGACAGTGCGGTGTTTGGCGTGACACAGCAAAAATATATTGCGCTCAAATATATGAAAATGCCGCCGAGGCGCTATGTGTATGCGGATCTTATCATGCGCTATGTGCCGTTTTTCCTCTATTTTCTGCCGGTGCTGCTTGTGGCCTTCCTGCTTGTGGACGGAAGCGTCTGGCAGGCGCTGGGGAGCTTTGTTATGCTGTTTTCCTTCCGCTTCCTTGGCGAGGCGGTGCAGGTGTGGTACTATGAGAAAAAAGAAACGGTCCTCTCCCGCAAGGTCGGCCTTGTGTGGCTGCTCATCGGCATCTCCCTTGTGGGAGCCTATCTGCCGATTCTGCTGCGGGTAGAGCTGCCCACGATGTGGATTCTCTTCAGCATCCCCGGCGTGATCGCCATGCTTCTCATCGGCGCGGGGAGCTTTTATTATGTTATCTGGGGCTATCGGGGCTATGAAACAGCGTTCCTGCGCAGCGTCGATCAAAAGTTTTTGCTCTCTTCTATGGTGCAGGAGAGCAAATCAAGCGCGTTTTCCGATGTTGCCGTCAAGGAACAGGATCTGAAAACGGATCAAAAAGAAGTTGGGCGCCTTGTGCATTTGCAGGGCTACGCCTATCTCAATGCCCTGTTTTTTGCGCGGCACCGCCGCCAACTGGTAAAACCCGTGAAAATCCGGCTGCTTCTGATCCTTGCGGTGTTTCTGGGCGGGCTTGCCTTTGCCTTTCTCGACCCGGCAAAAGCGCAGCAGGCAGCGGGGCAGATCGTTTCCTTTCTTCCGTTTTTTGTTTTCATCATGTATTTTATGTCCGTAGCAGATAAGGCCTGCCGCGCGATGTTTTATAATTGCGATATGAGCCTGCTGCACTATGGGTTTTATCGCCAGCCTAAGGTGATTCTCAAAAATTTCCGCTTTCGTCTTTTGCGTGTGGGGCTTTATGATTTTTTGATCGGCCTTGCGCTAAGCGCGGCTGTAGCGGGCTTTTGCGCAGCCGCCGGCGCGCCGTGGGTAACGCTGGATATGGCGATGTTTACGGCTACGATCCTGCTGCTTTCCATCTTTTTCACGGTGCACCACCTGTTCCTCTACTATGTATTCCAGCCGTTTACAACGGAGTTGAATGTGAAAAACCCGTTTTACCGCATTCTAAATATGGCGGTTTACATCCTGTGCTTCATCTGCATGGAGATCCGCACGGGCAGCATGGGCTTTACGCTCATCGTGCTGGGCTTCACAGCCGCCTATATTGCTGTGGCGCTGATTCTTGTATATCGGTTTGCTCCGAAAACGTTTCGGGTAAAATAATGGTAGAAGAGAAAGAAGATCTAGCGTGAAAAATAAATTTTTCAAGTGGGAGTTTGTCCCTTCCGGTTGGCACAACCGGGGTTTTCTCTTCGCCGGAGCCGGGTAAATTCCAGTCTGTTCGAAAGGGTGGATTGTGTTATGAAACTGTTAGCGATTGAATCCTCCTGCGATGAAACGGCCGCCGCCGTGGTGGAGGATGGAAGAAAGATGCTTTCCAATATCATCGCGTCCCAGGTGAAGGAGCATGTTCGCTTTGGCGGCGTAGTGCCGGAGATTGCTTCCCGCATGCATGCGGAGGCTATCTCCGGCGTGACCCGTCGGGCACTGGCGCAGTCCGGCGTGCCGCTGGAGGCGTTGGATGGGATTGCCGTAACCTATGCGCCAGGGCTGATCGGCGCACTGCTGGTGGGGGTCAATTTTGCGAAAGGCCTCTCGCTTGCTACCGGTTTGCCATTGGTGCCGGTGCATCATCTGCGCTCGCATATCGCGGCGAACTACCTGACGCATGAAAATTTGGAGCCGCCGTTTTTATGTCTCGTCGTCTCCGGCGGGCATAGCCATTTGGTAGAAGTGCTCGACTACACCCGTTTTTCCGTCGTGGGCCGCACGCGAGATGATGCGGCGGGGGAGGCGCTCGATAAAGCGGCGCGCGCGATGGGCCTGCCGTATCCTGGCGGGCTGAATCTTGACCGCGCGGCACAGGGCGGCGATGTGCATGCCTACCGTTTTCCACACCCACATGTGGATGGCAGCCCCCTTGATTTTAGCTTTTCCGGTCTGAAAACGGCGGTGGTCAACCTGATTCATAATGCGGCGCAAAAAGGGGAAAAACTACCTGTGAAGGATTTGGGCGCAAGCTTTCTTTCCGCCGTGGTAGATTGCCTGTGCGACAATACAGAACGGGCGGCCGTTGAGCGTGGGCATCAAAAAATTGTGCTTGCAGGCGGTGTGTCGGCAAACTCGGTTTTGCGCGGGCGGATGGAAGCGCTCTGTGCCCGGCACGGCTGGCGGCTGTTTATGCCGGAAATTTCCCTCTGTGGGGATAATGCTGCCATGGTCGGCGCGCAGGGCTTCTATGAGCTGAGAGCGGGCAATGTGGCGCAAATGGATTTGAATGCTTGCGCGACAATGCCAATTGAGGCCTGAAATCGGCCGTTTTGCGCCTGATTTTGCAGGATTTCCGTCGTAGTTATTCATTTCAACGGAATAATTTGGCCCCTTATGACAAAGATTTAACATTTTAACGATTGATTGTTCACATCTGAGCGTGTATAATAACGAACAGTAGCCTAATAACGGCGGGAACCTTTTCCGCCTTACCCGAAGAAGTGAAAGGAGTTTACTATGATGGACGCACTTACCACGAACAAAAGTGTCCTCAGCTGGATTGAAGATAAGGTCAATCTGGTTAAGCCCGACAAGATCGTCTGGATCGACGGCTCCAAGGAGCAGATCGAGGCGCTGCGCGCAGAGGCTTGCTCGACGGGCGAAATGATTAAGCTTAATGAGGAGAAGCTGCCGGATTGCTACCTGCACCGCACCGCTGTCAACGACGTTGCTCGTGTGGAAGCCCGCACGCTGATCTGCTCGAAGAAAGAAGAAGACGCCGGCCCAACCAACAATTGGATGGATCCGGAAAAAGCCTATAAAATGCTCTATGACATCGCGCGCGATGGCTATAAGGGCCGCACGATGTATGTGATCCCTTATTCGATGGGGCCTGTCGGTTCCCCGTTCTCCAAGATCGGCATCGAGCTGACCGACTCGATCTATGTTGTGCTCAACATGTCCATCATGACTCGCGTTGGCAAGAATGTGCTGGAAGCGCTTGGCGACAGCGACGACTGGGTGCGCGGCCTGCACTGCAAGTGCCAGATCGATGAAGAGAAGCGCTATATCTGCCAGTTCCCGGAGGATAACACGATCATCTCCGTTAACTCTGGCTACGGCGGAAACGTGCTGCTCGGCAAGAAGTGCTTTGCACTCCGCATTGCTTCCTACCTTGGCCGCAAAGAGGGCTGGCAGGCAGAGCATATGCTGATCCTCGGCATTGAGAACCCGCAGGGCGAAGTGAAATATATCTGCGCTGCGTTCCCGTCCGCCTGCGGCAAGACCAATCTCGCAATGCTGATCCCGCCGGAGGGATATAAGAAGAAGGGCTATAAGGTCTGGTGCGTGGGCGACGACATCGCCTGGATCCGCAAGGGCCCGGATGGCCGCCTGTATGCCATCAACCCGGAGAACGGCTTCTTCGGCGTAGCGCCCGGCACCAACGACAAATCTAACCCCAACGCGCTCGCTTCTACGAAGAAGGGCACGATTTTCACCAATGTGGTGCATAACCTCGATGACAACACCGTATGGTGGGAAGGCCTTGATAAGAATCCGCCGGCGAATGCCGTCGATTGGAAGGGTAATCCCTGGAACGGGCAGACGTCCGACGTCAAGGGCGCGCATCCCAACAGCCGTTTCACTGCTCCCGCTGTGAACTGCCCCTGCATCAGCCCCGAGTTTGAAAATCCGCAGGGCGTGCCGATCTCTGCATTCGTCTTTGGCGGCCGCCGCGCAAAGCTCGCTCCGCTGGTGTATCAATCCCGCGATTGGAACCACGGCGTGTTCGTAGGCTCCATCATGGCTTCTGAAACGACGGCGGCAGCAGCAGGCGCGGTAGGCGTAGTCCGCCGCGACCCGATGGCGATGCTGCCCTTCTGCGGCTATAACATGGCTGACTATTGGCAGCATTGGATCGATATCGGCGCAACGCTCGACGCTGACAAGGCGCCGAAGATCTTCAACGTCAACTGGTTCCGTAAGGATGACGAGGGCAACTTTATGTGGCCAGGCTTCGGTGATAACCTGCGTGTGCTTGAGTGGATCATTAAGCGCTGCGAGGGCAAGGTAGACGCGGTGGAAACCCCGATTGGCTATGTGCCGGATCCGAAGGATATTAACCTCGAAGGCCTTGAGGGCGAAGTGACAATCGACTCCCTGAAGAGCATGCTGGATGTGGATAAGGCGCTTTGGAACGATGAGGCGGAAGGTATTGCCGAATTCTATGCAAAATTTGGCGACAAGGTTCCGGCAGAGCTTCAGAAGGAGCTTGCTAACCTGAAAGAGAATCTCCAGTAATCCTCCGTTTTGAAAAAAGCGAAATAATACGCAAAGGGTCGCCCCAGTTGGGGCGGCCCTTTGCGGCGTTTTCGGGGTGCGAAGCCCGTGTGGTCTAAATGATTTTAACATAAATTTGTAGCCTATTACAATTAGTGGAATTCATATTTGGAAATAATGAACATATACAAAATCAATTCCATATTATACAATATAATTGTTAAAAGGTGTTAAGCGTTAGTATCATGACTTCGATTGGATATACACACATCTTTGTCTCGTTGCAGAAAGAATCTGATGATAACATAAAAAGGGGAGAGGATCTGATTGCCATATTTGATTCACGCGGAGGCGTGCGTAATAGCGCTTCTCCAAACTACACATTAGTCTGAAACCGTGTTACCTTTTACTGAACGAACGATTATCGAGAAAGGAAGGCATTAAAATGAAAAAGATTTTATCTCTATTATTAATCATCATCATACTTCTATCTTCATTTTGTTTTACCCTATCAGCTTACGCGACCACAGACGAGTTAGACCTTTCACAATATACCGTCGAAGACTTGGCGCAAATGTCTGCCGATGAATTTCGCCAGTTACTCGCTGATTTCGAGCGCGTATACGATCCATTCGACACGTACAATACAGATCCAATTATGGAGGGAAACAAGCCGCCTACCATTCAACCACGATGGGGTTCAGGCGATATCGAAAATGAGCTAGGCTCTCACGAAATGTTAACAATGCAGGCTTGTGTAGTCCTTATGACGGATAAAGGCTTTTTTTCAAATAATGCGGGAGAAAATCTTGCTCTGGCTTTATCTATTTCGATTGCATCAATCATGCCTGATAAAGATGAAGTTGGTTTGCTCTTCGCAGGCCATTTTTATCATGCAATAGATGGTGATAATTACCTCGGTTCCAAATCAAACACAGCTCTCACAAATTGCCGCTCTCATTATAATGCGGCCGTTTCTGCGGCCAAAGGAAACAATCAAGCAAAAGCGGCTGAGGAAATTGGACGTGCTCTTCACTATCTACAGGATGCAGGGCAACCGCACCATGCCGCTAATATTACAGTTGCAAACATTTCTCATAAACTCTTTGAGGATCAAATTGATGCGAATATCGAAACATATATCAATCTGATTACCAGTGTGAACAATCATAATTTTCATTATGCAACCGCAGGTTTTACCTACTCCTCTGCGGCTGCAAATTCGATAGACTATTTAGTAAAGAGTACTTCGTTAATTGCATATGGATACAGGGGCAAGTTAACAATGCGTTGAACAAATCTCAATGGGACTTCGTAGCAAGAATAACCGTTCCGAACTCGATCGCCTTTTCTGCGCTTCTGATGTATAAATTTGCCGGAGCATCGGGATGGGGGGTGCACTAAAATATGATACATTCGGCCGCAAGGCATAAACTGAAACATTTTCTGTTCATTGTGTTATCCATTTTCTGCATGTTTCTCTTGTGCTATTGGATTCTGTACGCCTTGGGATGCGCCTTTGATTTTGGCTACCTGATTCAAAAAAGCCTGGGAATCAGCACGTGGTTCCGCAATGAAGCGGTCGTTCTCCCCATCTTCCTTTCTTTCATCGTTTTTCCTGTAACAGCGATTCTGCTTCTCGTTTTCTATCGTCGCGTGTACAGCCTTTGGATGAAACTGCTGGTTCCCGCGATTGGTCTGATTCACGCGGCAACCGCGATACACATGGAAGTTGCAATCTATCAGGCCAAGCAAGTCGGCAAGTCTATCGTGATATGGCAAATCTTATTTGTCATTTATGCAATCGCGGCGCTGATTGCATTTGTTTGGCTGATTGCCGCAATGATAAAATACCCGAAATATCAATCGTCGTAACAAAAAAGCGTGGCGCAGGGCAGATCAATGCCTTGCGCCGCGCGTGTTTTCGCTTTGGCCCCGCATGAGCTTTCTCTGCCGGACCGCCACAAGTAACCACTGATTGAATCAAAGCACACGCCTTGCCGACAAAATTTTGCCCCAAACAGCGTTAAAAAATGCTCCGCATACATCAAGTATTCGTGTGCTTTTTTCCTTGTTGGCACAAAATTTTGTTCCGACAATCCGTGTACCCTATTTAATCAGTGGTTACTCAAGGGGAAACCCGCCATCCATCCATTTTTCTCTATTTTTCGGCATATTCCAGATTTTGAAAACACACGCTAGGCAAAACGCAGCCGCTGTAGTACAATTGAGAAAACAGGAACGGCGTTCAGAAAGAGGAGGCTTCCGATGAAACAGGCGGTTTTGATTATGGTTGATACGCAGCGGCAAGATATGCTCAGCTGTTATGACGCCGATGCGGCCCCTACGCCCGTGCTTGATGCGCTCGCGCGCGAAGGGATGCAGTTTACCAATGGATACACCTGCCAGCCGGTTTGCGGCCCGGCGCGGTCCGCGATTTTTACAGGGCTTTACCCGCATTCCAACGGGATGATAGCAAACTCGATGCAACTCGGCGCAAACACCAAAACGGCTGGGGAATGGCTCAGCCCGCATGGGATTGAATGCGGCTATATCGGCAAGTGGCATCTCGACGGAGGTGATTATTTCGGCTACGGGAGATGCCCCACGGGCTACAATCCGGCGTATTGGTACGATATGCGCAATTTCCTCGACGAGCTGACCGAGGAAGAGCGGAAAAAGAGCCGCCAGCCGATGCAGACCCGCCTCGACGATCCCAAGGAGGAGGATACCTATGCCCACCGCTGCGCGGACCGTGCCATCCGCTTCCTGGAGGAATTCCGGGAGAAGGATTTCTTCCTGACTCTGTCGCTCGATGAGCCGCATGATCCGAGCGTGTGCCCGCGACGGTTTGTGGAGGCGCTCAAAAAGCAGAAGCTGAAATTTCATAGAACGCCGAATGTAAAATACAAGCTGAAAAACAAGCCTGACCATCAGGCAATCTGGGCGAAGGAGAGCGGCAAGCTCCCCTTTTGGGGCTTGCAAAAGGCGCTACAGCGGGGGATGCTGGCCTGCAACCTTTTTTGCGACTATGAGATCGGCAGGGTGTTGGATAAGGTGCGGGAGCTGGGGCTCGATCCACTGGTGATTTACACGGCGGATCATGGGGATATGTTCCTCTCGCACGGCATCATGGGCAAAGGCTGCGTGATGTATAACGAGGTCACGCGCGTGCCGTTCCTGATGAAGGGCGGCGGCTTTGCGCAGGGGAAAAATACAACCCCGGTTTCCCACATTGATCTGCTGCCCACTCTGATGGCGCATTTTGGCGTGCAAGTTCCAAAGATGATGCAGGGCAGCCCGCTGCAAGGCATAGGCTGTGATGAAAAGCGCGACATTTTTATTGAATTCACACGCTACGAGGTGGATCACGACGGCTTCATGGGCTTTCAGCCCATCCGCTGCATCTTTGACGGGCGGTATAAGCTGGTGATTAACCTGATGACCTCGGACGAACTCTATGATTTGCAAGAGGACCCCTATGAGCAGGAAAACCTGATTCTGGACAAAGCTTACGCAAAAATCCGCAACAATTTGCATGACAGGCTGATCGAGCAGATGAACGTAACACGGGATGTGTTCCGGGGCTATTACTGGCATTGCCGCCCATGGAGGCCGGAGGTGAAGCCGAGCTTCCGCCATACGGGCTATACCCGGCAGCTGGAGGAAGAGGACTTTACCCAGCTTGATTACAGCACGGGCCTGCCGATGCAGGGCGCAACGAGAGTCAAATAAAAAAGCAAAGAGCCCGCTGCGAAATGCTTTCATTTCGCAGCGGGCTCTTTCACGCGCTCGCAGTAAACGAGATAGCGTTGCCGCGTGGTGGGGTAGGGGTGGCAGGTGACAAGCGTGAGCAGGTCGCGGCCAGGCTGGATCAGCACCTTCTGCATTTCATCCGGCGCGATGATCTCTGTGTCCGTCACCCGGTAGTGCAGCACCTCGCGGAAGTTGGAGAGGGTCACCTCGTCTCCCTCTTCCAGTTGGTCGATATGGAGGAACATCTCCTGTGATGCAAGGCCGCGGTGCGCGGCGATGACAGCGTTGGTATCGGCCCCGCCGATGGGCAGCGAGGTTTGGGAAAGATGCGCAGCCCCTTTGCGCAGGTTTTCACGGCTTGCACCCAGATAGACCGGCAGTTGAACGCCAAGCTTCGGGATGGAGAGATAACCCACGATATTATCCGGCAGCCCAAATTGCTTTAAATCAAAGCTCGGCTGCTCATAAGCAAAGGGGTCGGTCAGCTTTTGCCCCTCGCTGTATAGCCGCTTGTTATAGGCCTGCATTTGCCGATAAAGCTCCTCCAGAGATGCATCGGCGGAGGGGTTCGGTTGTGATTGCTCGGAGCCGTAGCGCTGGCTGTCGATCGATTGGAGCGTATTGCGCGCCCAATTGCTCAAAACCGGATAGCACACAAGCCCAAGCCCCAACAGGAAGAGCAGAGCCGCGGCGATGCGCAGCCGCTTTTTTCGCGATGCTGTCATGCGCGCGGCCCCTTCCTTTTTTTCTTTTTCGCAAGCAGGATGATGCAGAGGGCGAGCAGGCATGCGGCGGCAATGGCGGCCAGAATCCACGGCCAGACGGCTTGTTCTGCCTGTGGCTGCACCTGAACGGCAGCGGCAGGTGCAGCCTCTTCGCCCGGCGGAGGTGTGGCAATTCGATGGCCGCGCACCAAAAGCCGATGCGAGTTGATCATATAGGGCGTGCAGGTCATCAGCGTCACATAATCCTTGCCGGGGACGATCTGCAAATCCGCTAGATTATCCGGCTCGATCACCTTGATTTGATCCACCTCATAGGCGAGCGTTTCATCCAACATATGGATGTAAAATTGGGCGCCCTCCTTGAGCTTTGGCAGCTTGTTGAACAGGGTGGAGGAGGGCAAGCCGCGGTGCCCCATCAGCACCGCATGCGTGCTTTCGCCGCCTATGGGCAGGGAGGAGCTCTCCAGATGGCCCACGCCCATCTCCAAAACCAGGTCGCTGGTGCCGTGATAAATCGGGAGGTTCACGCCAATTTCCGGAATTTCCAGATACCCCATCACATCCTGAAAGGAGAGCAGGCTATAATAGCCTGCGGTGGGCTCCTGCCCATCGGCCTGCGCCGCAGGCTGGGCCAGCTGGCCGTTATAGGCCCGTGCTTCCTCTTTCTTTTGTTCCAGCTGCGCGGCGTTTTCCGCTACCTGGCTGCGGTAGTCGGCAATGGCTTTGCTGTGGCTCCAATCCTCTACCTTGCTGCTGACGATGGGGTAGAGGATTAGCCCCAGCCCGATCAGGAAGAGGAGCAGGAAAATGCTGTTTTTCCATTTTTTCATGCGCGTTCGCCCTTTGCGTTTTGTTGCAGTGGTTTGGAATGGTTTGAGTGCCGGCGGGGAAGACTGATATCAGCCATTCCGGACGGAAAGCTTCCCCGCACGGCCTCCGCTTGGAAGGCGGCCGGAAATAATATCAATCACTTTCTTTCAATCCACCGCAGGCCGGGCGGTTGAACGGCCGGCCTGCGACTACCTGCGCGATGCTTGCGCGGCTATGATAACGACAAAATTTCAACCCACGCCCCGTCCGGGGCGGCAGAAGGCCGCCTGAAAAGGATTTTTTCTTAGCATTTCTTTCAATCCACACGCTTTCCAGCATGACGGATGGCTTCAAAGGCTGCCGCGTTTTGTGCGCGGCAGCCTTTTCATGAGAAGCTTACACAGAAGGGAACAGGTCGCATTTGTTCCTGTGCGTTATGTGTTTCGGCTTTTAGGCTTCTGTGGCTTTCTTTTTGCGGGAGCGGATGTATAGCAGCGCCGCAGCGCCCATCAGAGCGATACCGCTGATGGTGAAGATCAGCGTGCCGATGCCGCCGGTGATCGGGAGGGAGACGTTCGCCGTGTTGAGGATGGTGACCTCAGCGGTATAGTCTTTCTCAGTGCCCTCGATCGTAACCTCTACAACGCGGTTCAGCTGCTTGTAACCCGCAGGAGCCTTGGTCTCGACTAGGTAATAGGTGCCAGCGTTCATTGCGGAGAGGAGAAGCTTTGCATCAGCTGTGGTTGTGCCCGTGTAGAGCGCCGAGCTGAGGTCAAGCTCGCTACCCTCTTTAATCGCCGTTACCACTGCCTCGGCAGCGGCTTTGTCGGTGAAGAGTGCGAACTCTGCGCCAGCAAGCTTTTCCTGCTTGAAGTTCACCTTGTTGATCTCAACGCCATAGATCGTGGTGGAGACGGTAGCCTCATCTGTAAATGGTTCGCCTTCCTCAGCAATTGCGTTGAGCGTTGCCGTGTTGGTGACTTGGCCGAGCACAGCACCCTCGTTGATTGTGGAGCTGAAGGTGATCTCAAGCGCCTCATAGCTCGCAACTTTTTCCATGCCAGCAGCGGTCAGCGCAACGGTGAACTTGTTGGTGTTCGCGGAGTCAATCGTTAACGTGTAGTCCTCGCCCTTCGTCAAGGTAAGAGCCTCAGCGCTCTCCTTTGTAGCCTTTACCGCGATCGAATTGCTGGCCAGCGTGACCTGATTGGGGACAGGGTCAACGATTTCATACTTCTGATAGGTTGCAATGTTGGCGGGGAGATCAGTCGTAACCGTCCAATTCACGCCAGTAGCGCCCTCGGTCTTTACCGATTTTGCGATTGCATCATCATCGCTCAGCGTTTCGTAGTTCACGACGTTGCCCACATTTACAACTGCATCCGTTTGGCTGCCTTTTACAATGGAGAAGAAGTGCGGGGTTTTATCCAGCGCATGACCAGTAGGCGCCTTGACCTCGATCAATGCATAATCGCCCACAGGGATATTGGTGAATTTCACAAGACCGCTTGCGTCACTCGTTGCATAAGCATTGTCTGTGTAAGGATCATCAGTAGAGGGAGTGACAGGGATTACGGCCTCTGTCACGAGCACAGGGTTGCTATCCTGCATAACCAGCGTGTAATCATCGCCACTCTTCGTAGCCTGATACAGGCCGAAGATCGCGCCAGGAAGCGCTTCCTTATCTTCGCCGACCTTATTGAGGGTCACCGTGCCGCGCGTGGTGAAGTTCTTCGGGTAAACATAAACGTCAGCCATCCAGCCGTCTCCCGTGGGGTTCGTCATCGGAAGATCGACGCAGAAGGGGGCGGTGCGGGTCGTGACATAGGCGGGGGCATCCGTCTCAACGATCAGATAGCGCTGATACATCTTGAGATTATCAAACACCAAAACGCCATCCTGACCTTCGACGGTATCCGTTGTGCCCTCGTCCACCTTATTGGCTTCAATCGCGACATTGGACACATCGCCATTCTCAGGAACGGTGTAGTTCGGATCCACTTTGTAGATCGTAAACGTAACGCCATTCAGGCCTTTACCGGTCTCTACCTCTGTGCCATCGTTTTTCAATGCGGGATCGGGATAGCTGCTGTTTTCGTCGCGATCCAGTTTGGTGATCGTGATGGAGCCCGTCTCAGGGAGGTTGTCAGAATTATAAACATTATCGTATGTCGCCACTACGCCGGTTGCGAGCATGGTTGCCGCCATGAGGAGGGCAAGCAGCAGGCAGCCGACTTTTTTCCATGAAAGTTTTTTCATGATGTACTCCTTTCAATCTCTTTTCCGTATTTTTTGTTGCCCGGGGTCTTTTATCTGCCGAGGCGATTCCCCCTTTCGCATATTCCTACCCTGCCCGGTGTTATTCCTCCCCCTTTTTGCGCTGCTTGAAATATAAGAGGGCAGCCGCGCTTGCGAGCGCCAGCCCGCCGGCGGAGAACCAGATAGCGCCCATGCCCCCAGCAACGGGCAGCTTCTCTTGCTCTTTATTAGGAATGGTAGCGGCCTCGCCGGTAGAATCCTCTCCTTCGCCGCCGGACGGCAATTGGATTTCATCGATCTTATCGCCCTCGACGTTATAGAAGGTTACCATGCCGGCTTCGACCGTTACTCGAACAGGGTCAGTTGGGAGCTTGTAGCCTGCCGGGGCCTTTACCTCATAGAGCAGGTAGTTTCCAAATGGGATATCCGTGAAGCTGGCCTTGCCATCCGCACTGGTGCCATCCTCTTGGCTGCCAGAATAGGAGGGAGTGATGGGCTCGTCCACATCGGGATCCTTCACCCATTCGCCCTTTTGCTCGATTGCAGGCCACAGCTCAAACTTCGCCCCCGCCAGCGGATCCCCCGTGCTCGCATCCACCTTGGTGAAGGTGAAGGATGCCACTTTCAGCGCATTGGTAATGGTGAAGCTCCGCGCATTTTCGCCGGTGTTGGTATCGCCCAATGGGAGATGGATGCCTTCTGCCGGGGCAACTGTGGATTCATAGCTTGCCAGTGCACCGTCAAGCGTCTCCTTTACCGTATAGGTGTGGCCGGAGGGCAGGTTCTCAAACACGCCTTGCCAATTTCCCTCATCGGTCAGGGTTAGCGTGCTGTAGGGATGGCTATCACTGTCCCGATAAAGGGAAACGGTGATCTCCACATCCTCCGGCGCTGCGCCCTCCCATTTCTTTTCCACCTGGATTTGGGAGAGCTCCACTTGGAGGACGGGCTTGCGATACGCTGCGGTTTTTTCTGCGCCCACTTCATCCTGACCGTTGGTAGAGGTGACAATATGGTATTTTAACGTTGCCGTCTCGTTGGAATAGAAGCCGAGTTGCTTGGAGCTGGTATTATTGCCTTCAGCATCGGTATTTACGTCACCTGTATTTGGGTATTGGAGTTCCGTAGCGTATTGGTCATAGGCTTCTTGTGTTGGCTTAATAGGAAAGGAAATTGTGTAGGTCTCACCGGCCTCTAGCTTATTTGGGAAACGAACGGTAATGTTTTTTCCGTTGATCGCAACAGTATAATCCTCCGTGCTCAGCGGCTGGCCATCACTATTCGTTACGGTAACGCTGCTTGTTTCTGTGGAAACAAAATCAGCCCACGTACTTAGTCGGTCGGTAATTGTAAGATCCTGATATGTTTTTTCGTGCCGGATATCTTGGATGATATCCTCAAAAATACTTGCCAGAGTATCAACGTGATCTGCGGAATAATATTTAGAGCTTGTACCACCCTGACCGCCATTCACATCCACAGCAAAGGCTTCCATGCAGCGGTAATATCCAGTGGGCCGGCGATTGCTGGTAGACGTTGTTCTGCCCCTCGTGCCGGGCTTGACCCAACGCATATCACTATCTGCAATGCCGACGCAGTACAGCTCAATACTGTTTTTCACCATATTGTTTCCGATTTCTAAAGCATTCGCATATACATTAGACTCATACTCGCTATATGTGGTAGGCTCACCGTCACTGAGGAAAATGACGACTTTTCTCGCATTGTGCCGTCCAGAAGAGAATAGCTCCTGAGCAAATTCAAGCCCACTATTCCATTCTGTTGCACCATTTGCACCTAACCTGTTTACAGCAGTTGAAAAAGTCTGATAATTTGCTGTGAATTTAGGATTTGTTAAACAAGACGGAGTTTCATCACGGTAGTATCCCGAAAACCGTGCAAGAGCCAATTGAATTTGCTGGTTCGCTGGCAAGGCTGCGTTTTCATCCGTCAAGATGGATCCGGCAAGACTATTGGCAGCAGTTTTCAAAGATCTAAGCCGATTACCCTCCATACTTCCTGATGTATCGGCGAGGAGAATGATATCGATCGGCTCTGCGGTCTGATCGGTCCATTCCGTTGTACCGCCCGTCACATTGAGCGAGAGGGTATAGGTGCCATCGCTATTTTTCTGAATATATTTACGGTGGGCTGGCTCGCCAAGGTCGGCGCCGGGATCGGGGTCAGGGTCAACCGCGCCGCCCGCAAGG
>ENA-ORUW01001197-ORUW01001197.1-human-gut-metagenome-genome-assembly--contig:-NODE-1197-length-19550-cov-3.188715_pt1 | contig 19550 bp, 19 predicted proteins | sample MGYA00242088_ERZ509227 | MGnify/ENA primary metagenome ERZ509227 (study PRJEB26280, sample SAMEA2338816) | human gut metagenome | biome: human gut; feature: human-associated habitat; material: faeces... | reverse complement strand
TTTTGCTTCAAAGAATTTGCCGCCGTCTGTTTATTCTGGAACTTTTTTGTTCTCTGGTTTTCTGGTAATATTACTTATCACTCCAAAGAGGTCTATGCTTATTGCGGCAATTCTTTATTACGCCAATATTATGCCGCCTGACCGGCACGGCTCTTTCCAAACAGCTTCTTTAAGCAGCTGAAGGCAACCAGAACGCCGAGCACCATTAAAAGTACGGCAACGATGAACTGCAGTCCGTCGACGAGGAATGTCGCCTGACCACCAGCGATGTTTTTCACAAGAGCGATTGTCTTCTGGATGAGAGCGGTGAACGTCACGGCGAGCATGGCGAACATCGGGATGTAGAGCGTCCAGCCGGTGCGTCCGGTCGTTTTTAAGAAGACTGCCAATGCGATCAGGACGAGTGCGGCGAGAAGCTGGTTTGCGGAACCGAACAGCGGCCACACATTGTTATATCCGCCGAGTGTCAGCAGATAGCCGAAAAACAGGGTGATGACCGTGGCAAAATATTTGTTTGTCAGCACGCGCTGCACCGGTGACATTTTTGCCGGATCGGTGGTATCGCCGTAGAACAGTTCCTGGAAGGACATACGGCCGATACGTGCGACGGAATCCAGGGATGTCAGCGCAAGCGCGGAGACGCACATGGTCATGAAGACCGTAGCAACCTGTACCGGAAGACCAAGCTTCTCGAGGAAACCGGCAACGCCGGAGGAGAAGATGGCGAACGGAGTTCCGTCCGGTTTGGTTCCGTTTACGGCGACAGCGCCGACAACGACAAGGGAGACAATGCCGAGCAGAGATTCTACGACCATGGCGCCGTAGCCGACCATCGGCATATCTTTTTCGTTGCTGATCGTCTTGGAGGAAGTTCCGGAGGAGACCAGGCTGTGGAAACCGGAGACGGCACCGCAGGCGATCGTGACGAACAGCGTCGGGAAAAGGCTGCTGCCGTTTACGGTAAAGCCGTTAAAAGCGTTTAACTGCATGGCAGGATGAGCGACGAGAACGCCGACCACCGCGCCGATGATCATGCCGAGCAGCATGAACGTTGTCATATAATCACGCGGCTGCATGAGAAGCCACATCGGCATGACGGATGCCAGAAACAGATACGCCATGACAATGTAGATCCAGGCGGATTTGGTGGTGCAGATCGGAAGTGCCATACCCACTGCAAACATGGCAACGAGCAGCGCGATTGCAACAACCGCTTTTACCACTTCATTCATCTTGCCGACATGCTTCTGGATCAGACCGAAGACAACGGCGACGACGATAAAGAGCATGGAGATGGAAGCAGCGGCGGAGTTTGCGTAGGAGGTCTCGGCAGTCATGCCGTCCACACCTTTTCCGACGAACGTACCGGCAACCATGTCTGTGAACGCTGCAATGACAAGCAGGGTAAACAGCCAGCAGAACAGCATGAAGAGCTTCCGTCCGGTCTTGCCGATATATTTTTCAATAATCATACCCATCGACTTGCCCTCATTTTTGACCGAGGCATACAGCGCACCGAAATCCTGTACCGCGCCGAAAAACAGACCGCCGATGATCAGCCACAAAAGTACCGGCACCCAGCCGAATACGGAGGCTAAGATCGGACCGGTGACAGGACCGGCGCCTGCGATGGAAGAAAACTGATGAGAAAACACAGTAAATCTGGAAGACGGGACATAATCCTCGCCATCCTCATGGGTGTAAGCGGGAGTCTTGGCATCCGGATCAATGCCCCATTTCTTTGCCAGCCAGCGCCCATAGAAGAGATAGCCGGCACCCAGTGCTACGATTCCGATTAAGATAATCACTAAACCATTCATTGTTTTCCCGCCCGAAGGCGGCTCCTTTCTGATAGATCAACATTGGGCAAAGAGAAGGATGGCATTTTCTGTAAAACAAAAACGCCCTCGTCCTGCTGCACGAATGTGCAGTCAAAGACGAAGGCGTAAGCTTCCGCGTTACCACTTTGCTTGTCGTAAAAAACGACCTCTCAATCTCATCTTTGCGGGCGTAAGCCTGCAGCAATAAGCTTCCCTGTAACGGGGGAATCCCGGTGACACCTACTTGGTTCAGTGCACTGCTCGCAGAGGATAGTTTCTGAAATCGCATACCGTCTCACACCGGCCGACGGCTCTCTGTGATGCGGGGAATCAGGAAACCGTGTTCTGTTCCTTGCATTTGCTCTTTGTTTGACTATGACAATAGCACTGTGATGTGGAAAAGTCAAGCGCAAATTTTTAATATAAGAATCGGTAAAGACGGTTGACAAATAAAAAAACATAATATATAGTATTCCTATCAGAACAGTATGAGAAAAGGAGCGCGGCTTCTATGAAACAGATATTATGCTTTGGAGATTCCAATACATACGGATTGATACCGGGAACGAAAGACCGCTATGACTGGGACACCCGCTGGAGCGGACGGATCGGGCAGCGGCTGTGGGAGGATGGCTGCCGCATTGTCGAGGAAGGACTGTGCGGACGGACGACGGTTTTTGATGATCCGTTGCGGGATGGCAGACGGGGAACGGAGCTTTTATCTGTGATCTTAGAGACGCATAAGCCGGTTGATGTGGTTGTGCTGATGCTCGGGACGAACGACTGTAAGACGATGTACGATGCATCAGCGGAGGTGATCGGAAGAGGCGTGGAGCGTCTGCTCGATCAGATTGGGAGCAGTGCCCCGGACAGTAAGATCCTTTTGATGTCCCCAATCGCACTCGGCGCGGGTGTTGGCGAGGCGGGATACGATCTTGAATTTGATGAACACTCCGTCGCAGTGTCAAAGCGGCTGCCGGAGGTTTACCGACGGATCGCGCATGAGCGGGGCATCTCATTTCTGGCGGCGTCCGAATATGCGAAGCCGAGTACGGCAGACCGGGAGCACATGAATGAGGAAGGGCATGCCGCGCTGGCGGAGGCTGTGTATGCAAAGTTAAAGGAAATGCTCGCCGGAGAGAAAGAAAACGCACAGATCCCTGCATAGACGAATCCGGCAGGGAGAGAGGACAAAAACGGAATCTTACGGCAGTGTGCCTGACAGGATAAAAAGAGACGAAAGAAAACGCGTAGCGGGAATGGAAGGATGATGGCTGCTGAACCGCCCGGGAGCAGACGGCATAAGATAACAGCAGGATACGCTGCGGCGCGGAGGAAGAGACATGGCAGAGAAAAATCTGGATTTTGACACGGTCATTGACCGGACACATACCAATTCACTCAAATATGATTTTGCGGTACAGCGGGGAAAGCCGAAGGACGTGCTGCCGCTTTGGGTTGCCGACATGGATTTCCAGGTTTCTTCCTATATACAGGAGGCGCTCTCTGGCAACGTGGCGCACGGCATCTTCGGCTACAGCGAGGCGGAAGACAGCTACTTTGAGGCGGTTGCGGGCTGGATGAGTCGGCATTACGGATGGAACGTGGAGGAAACCTGGCTGGTCAAGACGCCGGGGATTGTTTTTGCGCTGGCACAGGCGGTGCGGGCGTTCACCGAGCCGGGTGACGCGGTGCTGCTGCAGCAGCCGGTCTACTATCCGTTTTCGCAGGTAATCCGCGATAACGGCAGGAAGATTGTGGATAACACGCTCGTACAGGGGGAGGACGGAAGATACCGGATTGATTTTACGGATTTTGAAGAAAAAATACGCAGTGCGCACGTGAAGCTCTTTTTCCTCTGCAACCCGCACAATCCGGTTGGACGCGTGTGGACAAGGGAGGAGCTCCTGCGGCTGGGCGACATCTGTGAAAAATACGGAGTGATTGTGGTCAGCGATGAAATCCACGCGGATTTCGTCTTTGAGGGATCGCATCAGGTACTGGCGGGACTCAAAGAAAGCTACCGGAAATTTGTGGTGACCTGCACGGCGCCGAGCAAGACATTTAACCTTGCGGGACTTCAGGTATCCAATATTTTTATCCCGGATGATGCGCTGCGGCGAAAATTTGAGCAGGCGGTCGCGGCGTCCGGCTATAGCCAGCTTAACACCATGGGGCTTGTGGCTTGTGAGGCGGCGTACCGGCATGGCGGGGAGTGGTATGATGCGGTGAAGGCATATATCCGTGAAAATCTTGCCTATGCGCAGCATTTTCTGGAAGAACAGATTCCGCAGGTAAAGGCGGTGAAGCCGGAGGGAACGTATCTGCTGTGGGTGGATTTCCGCAGCCTGGGGCTCTCAGGGAAGGAGCTGGAGGATCTGATTGTAAAAAAAGCCGGACTGTGGCTGGATTCCGGAGACATCTTCGGCGCGGCAGGAAGAGGCTTCGAGCGGATCAATGTGGCATGCCCGCGCAGCGTGCTGACGGAGGCGTTAGAGCGGCTCGCGCGTGCAGTGCGGGAATGTGTCAAATGACCGATCGTGTGTAAATAGGAACCACTTATGAAAAATGGGGTGCAAAGGCACCTCATTTTTGTTATGTTAAATACAGTTCTTGAGAACACGAAAACATGCCGGCAGAGGAAGACATTTCGGAGAGGAGGAGCATGTGAAAATCAATATTGAACTGGACAAAGCACTGGAGGAGACCGAGGTACTGATCCGGGCAGCGAAAATGACCGAGGAAGTCAACGGAATCCTAAAAAAACTGGAGGAGCCGTCGATGCAGATGATTTCCGGTTTTGCGGGAGATACACTGGAGATACTGGAGCAGGCGGATATTATCCGCGTATACGCGGCAAAAGGAAAAGTCTATGCGGTGACGGCAAAGTGCGAATATCTGCTTCGGATGCGGCTTTACGAAGCGGAGGAGCGGCTGGATCAGACGCGTTTCGTACGGATCTCAAATTCGGAGATCATCAATCTGAAAATGGCAAAACGGTTTGATCTGAGTTTTTCGGGTACGATCTGCGTGAACCTCGCGGGAGGGCAGACGGCTTACGTCTCGCGCAGATATGTGGCAAAGATCAAGCGGCTGTTGGGAATATGAGAAAGGGAACGGTGAGAGATATGAAAAAGAAAGTGTTACAGAGAGGATTGTTCGGAATTCCAACCGGGATTGCGATCGGCTATGTGATCACGGTCATGATGTCGGCATTCTGGGGCGACGGCAGCTACTATCCGTGTGTGCCTGCGTTTGTGGACGCGATGGGGAGTGAGATACGGGCAGTTGTGGTGCAGACGGTGCTGTGTGGTCTGGTCGGCATGGTGTATGCGGCGGGATCGGTCGTGTGGGAAGTGGATCGATGGAGTCTTGCCGGTCAGACGGCGGCGTATTTTCTGATTACACTCGGCTCGGTGCTTCCGGTGGCGTATGCGGCATACTGGATGGAGCGCAGCGTCGCGGGTGTGCTTGGCTACGTCGCAATCTTTTGTGCGATCTTCGCCGGAATCTGGATTGCCCAGTATCTTGGATGGCGCGCAAAAATAAATCGTATAAATAAGAAAATAGCGCTTGACAAATAAGATTTCGCGTCCTATAATCAATTCATACAAAACATAGTAGTTTTATAGGAAAAGCAAAAACACCATAGAAACGGAAAAGAATTGAGAATAGGAGGATTTTATCATGAGTAAAATTGCTGAGAGCGCACTGGACCTGATCGGAAACACACCTTTATTAAAGCTGAACCGCTATTCTGCGGAGGCGGGCGTAAAGGACGCAACAATCTTAGGAAAGCTGGAGTATTTAAACCCGGCAGGCTCCGTAAAGGATCGTATCGCACTGGCGATGATCGAGGATGCGGAGAAGAAGGGTATCTTAAAGCCGGGCGCAACCATTATCGAGCCGACCTCCGGCAACACAGGTATCGGACTGGCAGCAGTTGCTGCGGCAAAGGGCTACCATGCCATCCTGACACTGCCGGATACGATGAGCGTAGAGCGCAGAAACCTTCTGGCAGCATACGGCGCAGAGCTGGTACTGACTGAGGGCGCGAAGGGTATGAAGGGCGCTATCGCCAAAGCAGAGGAATTAAAGGAGTCCACACCGGGCGCTGTGATCTTAGGACAGTTTGTGAACCCGGCAAATCCGGCGGCACACAAGGCAACCACAGGACCGGAGATCTGGGAGCAGACAGACGGTAAGGTAGATATCTTTGTAGCAGGCGTAGGTACCGGCGGAACGGTAACCGGTGTCGGCGAGTACTTAAAGGAGAAGAATCCGAACGTCAAGATCGTTGCGGTAGAGCCGGCAACCAGCCCGGTATTATCTAAGGGCACACCGGGTGCGCACAAGATTCAGGGTATTGGCGCAGGATTTGTTCCGGATGTACTCAACACAAAGGTGTACGATGAAGTCATCACGATTGAGAACGACGACGCATTTACAGAGGGAAGAGCGTTTGCACGCAGCGAAGGTATCCTCGTAGGTATCTCTTCCGGCGCAGCATTAAAGGCGGCAGCCATTCTGGCTGCAAGACCGGAGAACAAGGGCAAGACGATTGTGGCTTTGCTTCCGGATTCCGGAGACAGATATCTGTCCACCTCCCTGTTTGCAAAGAACTAGGAGACCGCTCGAAGAGTAAATGCCGGATCCTTTGGCAGCACGGTTTTGCCTGTGCCGCCGGAGGATCTGTTTTTGACCGTGAAATGTGTGGAAGGTCTGTTTTTGATCGTGAAATGTGTGGAAGGTCTGTTTTTGACCGTGGAAAGTGCGGAAGGTCTGTTAGTGCATGGGAAAAGTGCGGGGCATCCCGGAAAAACAGGCGCAGAGACAGGAAAACTCTGGACATTTGCTGAAAACATGATATGATATCAAAGTATCACAATGACAATCTATCGTGACAGGTGTCTTGTCACCTGAAAAGCGGATGTATAGAGAACGGAGATAAAAATGGAAGCAGAGAGAGCGAAGCGGATCAAGGAATTGCAGAAAGAGAAGGATGTTGTCATTCTTGCGCATTATTATGTGGACGGCGCCGTGCAGGAGATTGCCGATTATGTGGGTGATTCCTTTTATCTGAGCAAGGTTGCGACGAAGGTGCCGCAGAAGACGATTCTGTTTGCCGGAGTGACGTTTATGGGTGAGAGCGCGAAGATCTTAAACCCGGATAAGACGGTTGTGATGGCGGACGAGTGTGCGGACTGCCCGATGGCACATATGATTACGGCAGACCGGATCGCGGAAGTGAGAGAGGAATACGAAGATCTGGCAGTGGTCTGCTATGTGAACTCCACGGCGGAGATTAAGGCGGTATCGGATGTGTGCGTGACTTCCTCCAACGCGGTAAAAGTCGTGTCCAACATTCCGCAGAAGAATATTTTCTTCGTGCCGGACAACAACCTCGGCAGATATGTGGCGGAAAAGCTGCCGGAGAAGCATTTCATTTTCCACGACGGCTTCTGCCATGTGCATAAGAGCATTCACGCGGCAGAGCTGCAGGCGGCAAAGGATGCCTGTCCGGACGCACTGGTGCTGACGCATCCGGAGTGTACCGAGGACGTGGTTGCGATGTCCGATTTCGTGGGAAGCACGTCTGAGATTATTGATTTTGCGACGCAGAGCGACTGCAAAAAGTTCATCATCTGCACGGAGATGGGCGTATTCTTTGAACTGCAGCAGAAGAATCCGGATAAGAAGTTCTATTCGGTGGGACACAGACAGTTCTGCCCGAACATGAAGAAAGTGACGATCGATAAAGTCGAGCAGGTGCTTGAGAAGCTCGGCAGCGGAGAACTTGAGGAGATCACGCTCTCCGACGAGATCCTGACCCGTGCCGCAAAGCCGCTGCAGCGCATGTTGGAACTTGCAAAATAACGGCGGACGCTATATGATAGAAGCGGACAGGCGTAAACGTTATAATATACAGGAGTATCTATGTTAAATCAATTTTCCAGAACAGAATTATTATTAGGAAAAGAGGCTATGGAGCGGCTCTCGCGTGCGAGGGTCGCTGTTTTTGGCATTGGCGGTGTGGGAGGCTACACCGTAGAGGCGCTGGTGCGCAGCGGTGTGGGAGCTATCGATCTGATCGACGATGACAAGGTCTGCCTCACCAATCTGAACCGTCAGATCATTGCAACGCGCAGCACCGTAGGGAAATATAAGGTGGAGGTCATGCGGGACCGCATCCTCGACATTAACCCGGACTGTAAGGTGGAGGTGCACAAGTGCTTCTATCTGCCGGAGACGAGAGACGAGTTCGAATTTTCGAGCTATTCGTACGTCGTGGACGCAGTCGATACCGTGACGGCAAAGATTGCGCTGGTCATGCAGGCGCAGGAGACAGGAACGCCGATCATCAGCAGCATGGGCGCCGGCAATAAGCTGAATCCGGCAATGTTTGAGGTGGCGGACATCTATAAGACGTCGGTCTGCCCGCTGGCGAAGGTTATGCGCCGCGAGCTCAAAAAGCGCGGGGTGAAGAAACTGAAGGTGGTATATTCCAGGGAGCAGCCGGTCACGCCGATCGAGGATATGTCGATCAGCTGCCGTGCACACTGCATCTGCCCGCCGGGAGCAAAGTATAAATGTACGGAGCGCCGTGCGATTCCGGGTTCCAACGCATTTGTGCCATCGGTGGCAGGATTGATCATTGCATCGGAGGTCATCAAGGACCTTGCGGCAGAATAGAGAATGAGGGACAGGCATGTATCAGAGAACCATAGAAGAACTGCAGAAGGACGAGCGGGAAAAAGTAATCATAGACATCCGCAGAGAAGCTGATTTTTTGAGAGAGACATATCCGGGAGCAAAGCATATCTACTGGGAGGAGTTTGAGGCGCATAAGGACGAGGTGCCCAAGGACTGCCCGGTCTACCTGATCTGCTATACGGGAGAGCGCAGCGACGAGCTGGCGCGCGAACTTTTGGAAGAGGGTTATGAGGTATACAGTGTGCAGGGCGGATACCGTGCGTACCTGCGCATGAAGCTGTTAGAATCCATGGAACAGACAAAAGCGCCGGATGCCGAAGAGAAGAACCTGGATCGCTGCAGTGAGATTGAGCGCAGTATTGTCAAAAAGTTCCGCAAGGAGATCTGGCGGAAGTTCACAAAGGCGATCAACGAATACGAGCTGATCCAGGACGGGGACAAGATCGCCGTCTGTATTTCCGGTGGAAAAGATTCCATGCTGATGGCGAAGCTGTTTCAGGAGCTGGAGCGCCACGGCAAGAAGAATTTCGAGGTGGTATTCCTCGTCATGAATCCGGGGTACAATGAGATCAACTACGAGACGATCGTAAACAACGCCAAAATTTTAAACGTCCCGATCACGGTATTTACCTCCGAGATCTTTGACATTGTGGCGGGGGAGGAGGAATCTCCGTGCTACCTGTGCGCGCGCATGCGCAGAGGGCATCTCTACAGCAAGGCAAAGGAGCTCGGCTGCAACAAGATTGCGCTGGGACATCATTTTGACGATGTGATCGAGACCATCCTTATGGGAATGCTTTACGGGGCGCAGGTACAGACGATGATGCCGAAGCTGCACAGCACGAATTTCCCGGGGATGGAGCTGATCCGTCCGCTGTATCTGGTGCGCGAGGAAGACATCATCCACTGGATGAATTACAATGACCTGCACTTTATCCAGTGTGCCTGCCGTTTTACAGAAAGCTGTGCTTCCTGCGGCGGTACAGAGAAGGGCTCCAAGCGCGCGGAGATCAAGGATCTGATCCGGGAGCTTCGCAAGAAGAATCCTTACATTGAGAAGAATATCTTCCGCAGTGTGGAGAACGTCAACTTAAACACTGTGATCGGTTATAAAAAAGATGGCGTCCGCCATCATTTTCTGGATGAATATGACAAAGCATAATCATTGATCTCGTGTCATTTTTATCCCCCCGAGGGGCTTGTGCGGCCCCTCTTTTTCATGCTATCCTTTGTGCACTGGGCAGAAATGCCGGAGATTTTTACAAGGGAGAATAAATAATGAAAAAGAGATGGATGGCGCTGCTTGGGGCAGCGGCAGTGACGACAACGCTGTTTGCCGGATGTGGCAGCGCAGGTGCGGAGCAGACGGGCAATGATGCAGGCAGCACGGTAACAGAGGCGGCACAGGGAAAAGACAGTGCCGGCGGCGGGAACGCGGCGCAGAGCGTGGCAGGAACCGCAGATACGGTCATCGTGGTGATGAGTCCTTCCTCGGAGCCGGCGGCGGGATTTAACCCATGCATCAACTGGGGCTGCGGGGAACACTGCCATGAACCGCTGATCCAGTCGACGCTGATCCGGACGAACGTGGATATGGAGTTCGAGAACGATCTGGCGACGGATTACAGTGTGAGTGAGGACGGGATGACCTGGACATTTCACATCCGGGACGATGTGAAGTTCACGGACGGGGAACCGCTGACGGCGTCTGATGTGGCATTTACGTTTAACACGGCGCTTGCCACGCCGAATTCGGAGGCGGACTTAAGTATGCTCGATTCTGTGGAGGCGCTGGATGATACCACGGTGATTTTCCACATGAGCAAGCCGTATAATGCGTTTTTGTATACACTGGCGGTGTTCGGCATCGTGCCGGAGCACTGCTACGATGAAGCAGCCTACGGGGAGAACCCGGTCGGTTCCGGCAGATATATCCTGACGCAGTGGGACAAGGGGCAGCAGGCCATTTTGGAGGCGAATCCAGACTACTACGGGGATGAAGTGCAGATGAAAAAAGTCATTGTCCTGTTCATGGAGGAAGACGCGGCGCTTGCGGCGGTAAAAGCGGGTCAGGTGGACATCGCCTACACGTCTGCGGTGTACAGCGATGAGCAGGTGGACGGCTATCAGCTTCTGGTCTGTAAGTCGGTGGATTCCAGGGGAATCTCGCTTCCGTCGATTCCGGCGGGTAACGAGGTTGTCGACGGGGACACCGTGTATGCGGCGGGAAATGATGTGACCTGCGATGTGGCACTCCGTCAGGCGATGAACTACGCGCTTGACCGCCAGACCATGATCGATCATGTGTTAAACGGTTACGGCGAGGTCGCTTACAGCGTATCGGACAACATGCCGTGGTCGAGCGAGTCCATGATTATTCCGTATGATGTGGATAAGGCAGAGCAGATTCTTGCGGACGGTGGATGGAGTGATACGGACGGCGATGGCATCGTGGAAAAAGACGGGCAGAAAGCGGAATTTACCGTGTACTATTCCGCGTCCGATTCCGTGCGGCAGGCACTCACGGCAGAGTTCTCCAACCAGATGAAAGCGGTTGGAATTAATGTGTTGTACGAAGGTCTGGGAAGCTGGGACGAACTGTATACAAAGATGTACTCCGATCCGATCACCTGGGGCTGGGGCTCCAACTCGCCGGTGGAGGATTATCAGCTGTACTATACCGGCGGTTCCTGCAATTTTACGGGATATTCCGATGCGAAGACGGATGAACTTCTGGATGCGGCGCTTGCGGCGACGGATATGAATGAGTCGTACAGTCTCTGGCAGCAGGCACAGGAGGATGTCGGACCGGATGCCGAGGCACTCTGGGTATGGTTTGCCAACGTGGATCATCTCTATTTTGCGCGGGATGGTCTGGCAGTGGCGGAGCAGAAGCTGCATCCGCACGGTCACGGCTGGTCGTTAGTCAACAATGTCGATCAGTGGACCTGGAAATAGATGAGGGAAGAATGAATATCAGGCATTACATAAGCTTTTTTATCAAAAATGTAATAAAAATGCTGACACTGCTGATCGGTGTCAGCATTGCCGCGTTTATGCTGGTGTCGCTGTCACCGATTGATCCGGTACAGGCGAACGTCGGAGCGACAGCTTACATGCGCATGACGCCGGAGAAGCGGGCGCAGATGGAGTCCTACTGGGGGAAGGATGTCCCGCCTGCCGAGCGCTATCTGAACTGGGCGAAGGATTTTGTGCGGGGAGATATGGGCACTTCGCTGAAGTATAACCGTCCGGTCGCGGAGGTCGTTGCGGAGAAGTTTGGCAACTCGTTTGCGTTGATGTGCGTGGCGTGGGTGCTGTCCGGAATCCTGGGGCTTGTGCTCGGGATTGTGGCGGGGTATTTCAAGGATCGTCTGCCGGACCGTCTGCTCCGCGGGTATGCGCTGCTTCTGGCAAGCACGCCGGCATTCTGGATCGGTCTGCTGCTCTTGATGATCTTTGCCGTGTGGCTCGGCTGGCTGCCGTTCGGCATGAATCTGCCGGCAGGCATGACGGCGGCGGAGGCGGGCATCGGCGTGCGCATCCGGCACCTGCTTCTCCCGGCGCTGACACTCGGGCTGACGGGCGTGGCAAACATCACGCTGCATACACGGGAGAAAATGATTGCGATCATGGAGAGCGACTATGTGCTGTTTGCGCGGGCGCGCGGGGAGAGCAGCGGCTATATCGTAAAAAGACATGCCCTGCGCAATCTGGTGCTGCCTGCCATCACCCTGCAGTTTGGTTCCATCAGTGAGATCTTTGGCGGCTCGGTGCTCGTGGAGCAGGTATTTTCTTATCCGGGACTCGGACAGGCGGCGATTGATGCCGGACTGGGGAGCGATGTGTCGCTGCTTTTGGCGATCACGGTCATCAGCACATTGTTCGTATTCCTCGGAAATCTTGCGGCAAATGTACTTTACGGTGTGATTGATCCGCAGATAAGGAGGGGCAGAAGTCATGGATAAAACCGGTCATATGATGATTGCTGTCCACACGGAGGGCAGACGCAACGGGCGTCAGTGGATGAGGTGCTTTCTTCTGGCGGCAGTGCTGCTTTTGGCGGTTGCTGCGGTGGCTGGAATCTGTCTGGAGGAGCAGGCGGTGGTCACGGATTTTTCGCGCAAAAACCTGCCGCCGTGTCTTAAGTATCTGTTTGGGACGGACTGGATGGGGCGTGATATGCTGTCGCGCACGCTGGCGGGGCTCTCCACGAGCATCCGTATCGGTGTACTGGCGTCAGCGGTCAGCGCAGTGCTTGCGCTTTTTCTTGGAACTGCCGCGGCGGTTGGTGGAAAATGGGCGGACGACATCATCAGCTGGTGCATTGATCTGATGATGGGAGTTCCGCATATTGTGCTGCTCATACTGATTTCCTATGCGCTTGGAAAGGGCGAAAAGGGTGTGGTTGTCGGTGTGGCGCTGACACACTGGCCGAACCTTGCGCGCGTGATCCGCGGGGAGATCCTGCAGGTGCGGGAGGCGGCGTACGTTGGCATTGCAAAACAGCTCGGGAAAAGTCCGTGGTACATTGCCAGATGGCACATTTTTCCACAGATTCTCCCGCAGTTTCTTGTGGGGCTGGTGTTACTGTTCCCGCATGCGATCCTGCACGAGGCGAGCATCACGTTTCTGGGTTTTGGACTGCCGCCGGAGAAGCCGGCGATTGGCGTGATCCTCTCGGAGAGCATGTCGTATCTGAGCACCGGAAAATGGTGGCTGGCGCTCTTCCCGGGGTTGGCGCTGGTCGGCGTGGTGGTTCTTTTCGACCGGATCGGGAGCGGCTTAAAGGCGCTGCTTGACCCGTCGAGCGCGCAGCTGTAGAAGATTTTGAGTGGAGAAAAACGATGGAAGAGAAAAAAGAATTACTGCGCATCGAGCATCTGACGGTATCTTTCGCGCAGTATGAGAAGCGCAGCGCAAAGCAAGGGGAACTTCCGGTGATCCGTGATCTGAATGTGACGGTGCGTGAGGGTGAGATCGTCGCGGTCGTCGGGAGCAGCGGATCGGGAAAAAGCCTTCTGGCGCATGCCATAATGGGAATTCTCCCCGCCAATGCGGCTGCAAGCGGCAGTATTTTTTACCGGGGAAGCGCCTGCGGCGAGGCGGAATTAAAGGCGCTGCGCGGCAGGGAGATCGCCCTGGTGCCGCAGAGTGTCAATTATCTTGATCCTCTGATGAAGGTCGGCAGACAGATCATCGGGGAAACGAAGAAGCGGCAGAAGCTTTTTGGCGAAGCAGACCAGGGAAAGCGGCAGAAGCTTTTTTGCGTAGCAGACCAGGGAAAGCGGCAGGCGGAAGCGCGGATGCGGGAACTCCTTGCAAGGTATGGGCTTTCGGAGGAGGTCGTCGATCTCTATCCGTTTGAGCTATCCGGCGGTATGGCGCGCCGTGTGCTGTTGCTGACGGCACTGATGCGGCAGCCGCGCCTGATCATCGCATATGTGAGTTTCTTGCTTTCCGCTTTAAAGACAGGCAAAACAGGCGATGCAGGATTTCCGGACATTTGCGGACGATGGAAACGGCGTGCTTCTGATTACACATGATCTGGAACTGGCGCTTGAAGTGGCGGACCGGATCGTTGTGTTTTATGCCGGGACGACCGTGGAGGAAGCGAAGGTGACAGATTTTGCGGACGAGGCGCTGTTGCGGCACCCATATACGAGAGCGCTGTATGAGGCGCTGCCGGGGCGCGGGTTTGCGGCACTGCCCGGAACACAGCCTTACGTGAAAGATCTGCCGGCAGGATGTCCGTTTGCACCGCGCTGCGCCGACCGTCGGGAGGCGTGTGACGGGGAGATTCCGGTCGCTTGTGTGCGCGGCGGCAGGGTACGCTGCATATTGTATACAGAGAATTCATAAAGAACGATCAGAGGGAGAGGAGGAAACGTCCGGTGAGACTGAAAGCGGAACATATCAGCTATAAATATCCGGGGGGCAGCAGAGAGGTGCTGTCGGATGTGAGTCTGGAACTGGGGAGTACCGACCGGCTGGGGATCGCCGCGCCGAGCGGCTTTGGTAAGACGACGCTCTGTCAGATTCTGGCGGGCTGCCGCACGCCGATGACTGGACGTGTCTGTGTGGATGATATGCCGCTTCCGGGGAGCGGTTACTGCCCGGTGCAGATGATCTGGCAGCATCCGGAGCAGGCGGTCAATCCGCGCGTGCGGATGCAGGCGGTTCTGCAGGAGGGAGATTCGATCAGCGAACGTGTGATAGAGGGGCTCGGGATTGAGCGGGACTGGTGTAATCGGTATCCGGGCGAACTATCCGGAGGAGAACTGCAGCGATTCTGCATAGCGAGGGCTCTGGGGGAGAGAACACGGTTCCTGATTGCAGACGAGATCAGCACCATGCTGGATCCCATCACCCAGAGCCAGATCTGGAACTTCCTGCTGGCGGAAGTGAAAGAACGAAAAATAGGGCTTCTGGTCGTAAGCCATGACGAAAAGCTGATGGAGCAGGTCTGTGACCGCATCATGCGGCTGTGATGCCTGCAAATAAAAAGAAAAATCAGAATATCATCTTCGCGCGGTTCTTCAATAAGCGCGCGCCATTCACAATGAGAAGAATTCCGGCTGCAATGCCGCCTGTCAGTACGCAGATGCCGACGGCAAGGCTTGCAGCGCCGGTCGATCCCATCGTCTTGTAAATCTTTTCTTCCATAAAAACAACCTCCTTAATACAAAACAATCCATTTATGGTTAGTATTTTACCATCATTTGGTGGAATATACAAGAAAACGGTCACGGCAGCCAGCCATCGTCCCCCGCCAGCACAAGCTCTCTGGAAAAATGGGCAGCCTGTGCACCGTCTAAGGTATCCACAAAGTCTGCACGCTGCGCAAACGGGCGGCAGCCGTCTGCACAGTCACAGTCAGCGTCCTGTGGATAACTGTGATACTCGGCAAAAAGAACGGTGCCGTGAGCGCGCTCCTTACCCCAGTCATGAAATCCGGCAGGATGAATGTGGGCGCCTATCGCGCAGTCCATGAGGACAACCCGTGCGTAATCCCGCCAGGGACGGCCGATATAGGCCGCGTGCTGAGGACAACCCTCCGCGGCAAAGCGGCAGTCGTGGAAAACATAGCCGTATTCCTGCCCTTCGGGGGTGGAAGCGGCGGTGACATATCCGGGTCCTAAGGATGCGATCGTACAGCCTTCAAAGTAAGCGGTCGCACTGCCGAAAATAAAGTCGATATCGCCGCAGATATAGCAGTTGTGATAATATTGTCTGCCGTTGATGCGCGGTGCGGACTCGGTCGGCCCGCGGAAGCCGCCGGGCTCGTATTCCTCCGGGGGAAGCGGACCGGTAAAAAGCGTATCCTGATGTCCGAGAATGCGGCAGGATTCCGCGATAAAACGGTCGCATTCGGCGTAGAGTGCGATTGCCTGCCCGTGCGTTTTGGAGTCGCCTGCAGTATTCTCGATGGTTAAGTTGCGTAGCGTGACGTCTGCGGCATGCACGAAAAAGGTGTAGGAGCGGAAGGTTCCGCGCTTGATGCCGTCCGGCATGATCTCGTAGCCGTAATCGCCGAAGGAGATCACGGTGTCGGACGGGGATGCTCCTGCGCCCTCGATCGTGACGTTCGGGCGTGTGAGGGATAATTTTTCGTGGTAGATTCCGGGCATGACGCGGATGGTTACGGGAACCGCCGGGTCTTCTGGCATGGCGGCGAACGCCGCTTTCAGTGAATAAAAGCTGCCAGAGGCATCTGCCCCTGGCGCAACGGTCATTGTATACATAAGTGGCTTCCTTCTTGGAAAAATAGAATTAACGGGCGAGAATATCGATGATCTCTGCGACATACATGGTGTGCATATCGCCGTCCTTGTACCATTTTTCCTTGATCTCCGGGAGAAGAAAAGAGTCTTCCGTGATGCGGGTGGCAGACATTTTCTCGCAGAGAAGGACAAAGTTGCCCTCGTCCACGTAAGGGATGTTGTGGCGCGTGGCGAGGTTAAGACCTGCCGCGGCGAATTTGTCTTCGTCTCTTCCGGAATGGGAACCGCAGTAATTTAATGCGTCACGGTATTGCCCGGACAGGAAGGTAATGGAGAAAAATTCGTTCGCGTCGATGAATTCCTTGGTGTAGCGCGAATCGCGAACAAAAATGAAAGCAACATTTTTGCCCCAGAGGACACCGACACCGCCCCAGCTTACGGTCATCGTGTTGGCTTTTTCCTTGTTGCCGGCTGTGACGAGCGCCCACTCTTTGCCGATTTTGGTAAATGGATTAAATTCTACAAGATCAAATGGTAACGGTTGGAATGTGTGCATAAGATTACTTCCTTTCTGTCGGGATCATTTCTGTAGACATGATACCATTTTGACGGGAAAATGACAAGAAAGCCGGCGGCAAAACGGGATACTTTTCACGCCGGAAGGAAGGGGCGCAGATGAGCGCCAGAGCAGTTGAAAAAATAGACGGAGTGCGTATAATAGTAATATAGTACGCAAAAGGAAGAAGGAGGAGCGGCGATGGCAGGATTAGGCCACAGACAGGATCGGGGAGTCATGCTCCCGCCATTGGATGAGATTGACGGTTTTATGGTGCGCCCGGGATTTTACAATTCAGAAGGCGCAGTGCCGACGGCGAGAGGAGTGAGCTTTACGATTCATTCGGTCGGCGCGACGGGATGTACGCTTCTGCTGTTCCGGCCGCAGGAAAAGGAGCCATACGCCAGACTGAAGTATCCGGAGGCATACCACATTGGCAACACGTTCGCAATGCTGGTATTCGGCTTGAAGATTGATGAATTTGAATACGCGTTTCAGCTGGACGGACCGTATGATGAGTCCAGGGGGCTGTTGTTTGACAAGAACAATGTGCTGCTGGATCCGTTTGCGAAGGCAGTGACGGGGCAGCGGAACTGGGGCGAGCGCCCGGAGAGTGACGAGGGCTTTGTGTATCACGCCCGTGTGGTGGAGAATAATTTTGACTGGGGAAAAATGACGTTTCCAGAGATTCCGGCGGAGGATCTGATCATATACGAGACACATGTAAGAGGATTTACCAGGGACGCTTCTTCCGGGGTGACGGCAGGCGGCACGTTTGAGGGACTGCGCCAGAAGATTCCGTATCTGAAGGATCTTGGCGTCAACGCGATCGAGCTTCTCCCGATTTTTGAGTTCGATGAGATGGAGAGCGCCCGTGTGGTGGACGGCGTGCAGCTGTACAATTACTGGGGGTACAATACGGTAAGCTTTTTTGCGCCGAACACCAGCTATTCGTCCGTGGTAGAGCACAATCACGAGGGAGACGAGTTAAAGCTGCTGATCAGTGAACTCAAGGCAAACGGCATGGAAGTCATTCTGGATGTTGTGTTTAACCATACTGCCGAGGGAAATGAGAATGGACCGTGTTTTTCGTTTAAGGGCATTGATAATAATATTTATTATATGCTGACGCCGGATGGACATTACTACAATTTCAGCGGATGTGGCAATGCCATGAACTGCAATCACCCGATCATGCGCAAGTTTATCATTGACTGTCTGCGCTACTGGGTGATGGAGTACCGCGTGGACGGTTTCCGGTTCGATCTGGCTTCGATTCTGACGCGTGACCAGAACGGGGCGCCGATGCCGGATCCGCCGATCTTACAGGGGATCGCCTGCGACCCGATCTTAGGACATGTGAAGCTGATCGCCGAGGCGTGGGATGCGGCAGGACTTTACCAGGTGGGAACGTTTCCGGCGTTCCGCAGATGGTCAGAGTGGAACGGCAGATACAGAGATGATATGCGCCGCTTTTTAAAGGGCGACGGGAGCATGGCGGGAACCGCGATCAACCGCATCATCGGTTCGACGGATCTGTACGATCCGGTGCACAGAGGTGAGAGCGCATCGGTGAATTTCCTGACCTGTCATGACGGTTTTACGCTCTATGATCTGTACTCGTACAATACGAAGCACAATGAGAAAAACGGCTGGAACAATACGGACGGCGACAACAACGGAAACAGCTGGAACTGCGGTGTCGAGGGAGAGACGGACGATCCGCAGATCGAGGGACTGCGCCGGCGCATGGTGAAAAATGCGTTTGCGACGCTGCTCTGCAGCCGCGGACCGGCGATGTTCTACGGCGGCGACGAGTTCTGCAACACGCAGTTTGGCAACAACAATGCCTACTGTCAGGACAATATCATATCCTGGCTGGACTGGACGAGACTGGAAAAATACCGGGAGATTCATGATTTTGTGCGCTATATGATCGGTTTCCGGAAGCGCTATGCCATTTTGCGCAAGAAGACGAAGCCGGTGGCATGCAATCTGCCGGAGATCAGTATTCACAACGGTTACCCGTGGAACGGCGGTACGGATTCCAACAGCCGTCTCATCGGCATTATGTATGCGGGAAGAGATGAGCACGACACGCGGGACGATATTGTGTTCTATTGTATGAATGCTTACTGGGAGACGTTAGTGATGCAGCTTCCGGAACTGCCGAACGGGCTTCAGTGGAAAGTGTGTGTCAACACGTCCGTGGAGTACGAGGACGGCAGGGATATGGAGTCCTACACAGAGTTTTATTATAAGAAGACATTGAAGGTTCCGCCGCGCACGGCGATCGTACTGGTGGCAGAGTAAGCGGGTGAAGCGGGCAGAAACCCTTGGGGAATGCCCGCTGCCTGCGTTGCGGCTCCTAGAGGTAGCCGCCGTCGAGGGTGATGATCTGCCCGGTCAGGTAGTCGTTTCCGGTGGTAATCTGCACGGCAAGCGATGCCACTTCCGCCGGCGCGCCGAAGCGCCCGGCGGGGATTTCCTCGGCGAGCTGGGTGCGCTCTTCCGAGGAAAAGCAGGCATTCATCTCGGTGTCGATCACGCCGCAGGCGATTGCGTTGACCTGGATGTTACTCGGAGCGAGTTCCTTGGCGAGGGCGCGGGTGAAGGAATTGATGCCGCCCTTGCAGGCGGAGTATGCGACCTCGCAGGAGGCACCGACATTTCCCCAGATCGAGGAGATGTTTAAGATTTTCCCGGATTTCTGGCGGATCATGTGCGGCAGGGCAA
>ENA-ORUW01001184-ORUW01001184.1-human-gut-metagenome-genome-assembly--contig:-NODE-1184-length-19757-cov-6.384834_pt1 | contig 19757 bp, 18 predicted proteins | sample MGYA00242088_ERZ509227 | MGnify/ENA primary metagenome ERZ509227 (study PRJEB26280, sample SAMEA2338816) | human gut metagenome | biome: human gut; feature: human-associated habitat; material: faeces... | reverse complement strand
CCCGATTGTGTTCGCAGATGACGTATTTGCTTTCCTGTTGTAATATCCGTCTGTTTCTGGTTCAAAATGGTTCCTCCTCTCTGATGCTGATTTTATCAATGATATTTCGCAATAGCCAGCAATGAACGTTTGCATTGCGCAAGATGTTACATTATCTTCTGAAACATATGCCGGATCTTGTCTAAACGGCTGTTCGGGCGGCGTGGCTGAAACACAGGCTCGCCGGAAGTTTCCTGATACCCTTTTAATTCTGTAATGCAGACACTTCTTCCATTTGTATAAAAATTCAAATCATTTCTATATTCACCAATACAACGGGCAGGGATTTCCCCCTTAAAAATAACTTCATCTTTTTCAAGTCTGGTTGATTCAATGATTGCGCAATACTTTGGTGCGTCATTATAAGCCCGTGAAAGATATTCCTGCGGTGCAAAAAGGGTAAAGGAAAGGTATGGTTCCAACAGTTGTGTTCCTGCTTTTTTCAATGCCTGCTCCAACACGACAGGCGCAAGAAAACGAAAATCAGCGGGGGTGCTGACCGGGCTGTAATAAACTCCATAATCAAAACAAATTTGGCAGTCTGTCACTCCCCAGCCATATAAGCCCTGCTCCATTCCATAACGCACACCCTCCATGACGGCATTTTGAAAACTTTGGTTTAAATAGCCGAGAGATACCTCGCTTTTATATTGTGTTCCGCTTCCAACAGGAAGCGGTGTTACAGTCAAACCAATAGATGCCCAAAACGGATTCGGCGGCACTTCAATATGAATCGTGTAACTGGCTGTTTTTAATGGCCTTTCCAGATAAATGACCGTAGGTTCTTTCACATTTATGTTCACATGGTATCGCTCTACTAACAGAGAGCATACAACCTCTAACTGGACTTTTCCTAAAAAAGAAATGATGATTTCATGCGTTATCGTATCCACATAGTAATGCAACAGCGGATCTGTATCTGCAATTTCCGTCAGGGCATTCAGCAGGAGGTCTCTTTGTTCCTGATTTTGCGGCTCCACCGTCGTCCGAAGCAAAGGAATCGGATTTTTTTCCCATGCCTTGCGCGGCAAAAGTTCTACATTTCCGAGAGTATCATTCAGCTTCAGAGTGTCATTGGTCAAAATAACAATTTCTCCGCAACAGGCTGTGTCCGCCGGTATAATCTCTCCGTTTGACGGAATCCTCATTTCTGTGATTTTTAGTTTTTGATTTTGGGGCAGGAGAATCGTATCCCGTAAATGAAGTGTCCCGCTGTATAACCGCAAATAAACGAGCCGCTTTTTCTGGTCTGTGTACTCGATTTTAAAAACGCTTCCGCATAGCTCGGATTGATCGTTGTCCGCACCAGAAGTAAATGTTTCTGCAATCACTTCAATCAGCTTTTCAGTTCCGATATTGTTCTTTGCACTCCCATGATAAATAGGAAACAGGGAACCGTTTTGCATTCTTCTGCATTTCTCCCTCTGTAAATCTTGTATTTTCAAAGGTTCCCCCGCAATATATTTTTCCAAAAGTTCATCATTTCCAGCAATAATAGAATCCCATTTTTCTATATCCTCAATGTCTGTCAGAGACACTTCCGGAGTGAGCGAAACATCTTGCATAACCATGACATCATCAGAAAGTTTTTCTCTGATATTTTGATAAACGCTCTGTAAGTCAATGCCCTCCTGGTCTATCTTATTTACAAAAATAATCGTTGGGATTTTCATTTTCTGGAGCGCATGGAACAGTACCCGTGTTTGTGCCTGCACGCCGTCCTTTGCGGAAACTACTAAAATTGCTCCGTCAAGAACAGCAAGTGAGCGATATACTTCCGCCAAAAAGTCCATATGGCCGGGGGTATCGACAATATTGATCTTATAATTCTTCCAGCCGAAAGAAGTGACGGCCGTTTGAATGGTAATCCCACGCTGGCGTTCCAACAGCATGGTGTCTGTCCGCGTTGTTCCCTTATCTACACTCCCTAATTCCGGAACGGCTCCGCTGGTATAGAGCAGGCTTTCTGTCAAAGTCGTTTTTCCTGCGTCTACATGAGCAAGAATGCCGATATTGATTATTTTCATGTGTTTGTCCTCCATTCAGCCCCCAAAGGGCATAAAAATCCCCAGCAGCAAAATACTTTTACCGCTGGGGATATAGCGAATAGACATACACATACATACAACGCACTGCAAGCAGCGGTCGCTCTTTTGATATGTCAAATATATAAGGCAAAAGTATTCTTAAAAAGGGTACAAAAAACTAAGCCCCTTGCAAGGGACGGTTACAATTCTTTGTTCCCACTATTTGATTATAGTTAATTAAGAATACCTTGCCGCATATTTTTAACTCCTTACTTGGAATAGAAATATTATAGCATATCGGCATTGAAAAAGAAAGTCCTGAAACAAAATTTACGGAATAGTAGGCTGCTGTCTATCAATCTCTTGTGTGTTTCTTTATGACACATGAGCATTCGCGCCGGGGTTATCGTTGCCGTACCCCTCCATGAGGTTAATGCCGCCCCAAATGCCAAGTCCTGCGCCAAGCGCGATTACCAAAGTCTGCAATACGTCAACTGCGCTGTTGAAAAAATCCATATAAACCTCGCTTTCTGCCGCTAAAACGGCTCAAAAAATGTTGTTGGAAATAAAAATGCCGCCGTTTTTATTCGGCGGCTGCGTCCTCGTCGGACAAATCTATTTCGTATATGTCAAAGGGTTCGTCGGGCTTTACGATTGCCGGACGGGTGGACATATACCGTTCAACGTCAAAAGCGTTTTTCTTGTCGAAGTCGGAAAGGTATTTGTAGTTCGGGTGCTGCGTTATATCGTACTTATCGCTGAAAAAGGGGCGCACGCCGCGCAACTGCAAAATACATTTTCCTCCGTCCATAACTGCGATTTCGTCCTGTGTCATCAACTCCTTTCCCAATTTCTGATAATTGAGGCCATGAGAAACCTGCGTGCCGCGATTTTCGGAAGTGTTGAAACTGTCGATTGTTTCACGTCCCAAGTTCTCCGAAATATCCTTTGCATTTTTCCCGCGCCCTCCCAAAAACAAGGTGCTGTCGGCATTGTCAAGTATGATTTCTGCCGCGTCCTTGTAAATGGCTTTTAGCTGGCTCTGCGATTGCAGAATGATAGAAGCCGAGATTTCCCGGCTGCGGATTGTGGCAATCAATTTTTCAAACTGCGGGATTTGTCCAATGTTTGCAAACTCGTCTAACAGGCAGCGAACATGAACCGGCAGCTTGCCGCCGTATTCGTCGTCGGCCTTGTCGCACAAGAGATTAAATAACTGCGATTGCAGCATAGCGATAACAAAATTAAACGTGCTGTCCGTATCGCTCATAATCAAAAACAAAGCTGTTTTTCTGTCGCCTAACGTGTCAAGTTCTAATTCGTCGTAGGACATAAGATCGCGCAATTCCTTTATATCAAAAGGAGCGAGCCTCGCACCGCAAGAAATGAGGATTGATTTTGCGGTTTTGCCCGCCGCCAATTTATATTTTCGGTACTGCTTCACCGCGAAATGGTCGGGGTCGCGTTCTTCCAAGTCGGCAAACAGCAAATCGACGGGGCTTTGATATTCCTCGTCGTCCTCGCGGGCTTCGCTGGCGTTGATAAGTTCCAACAGGGTAATAAAGTTCATTTCCTCGGCGGGGGCTTCGTACCAGATGTAGCCCACCAACGCGCAATACAAAAGCCGTTCTGCCTTTACCCAAAAATCCTCCGCGCTTTTTTCTCCCTCACCTTTGGTATTCGCTATCAACGTATTTACCAGCTTCAAAATATCTTTCTCGCTGCGGATATACACAAAGGGGTTGTAGTGCATAGATTTTTTGAAGTTAATCGTATTCAGTACCTTAATGCGGTAGCCCGCCCGTTGCAGCAGCTTCCCGCACTCAATCAAAACCGTACCTTTCGGGTCGGTTAAGACGTAAGAGGAATGAAGCTGCATTAGATTAGGTTTGACAAAAAATCTTGTTTTTCCGCTGCCGCTGCCGCCGATCACGACGACGTTCTTATTTCTCGCGTACTTCGGCTGCTTCGGGCGGCTGTTCATGGTAAGCCGTTCCGTCTGCGTCAAAATGATGTTGTTTTGGAAATCCGGGTCTATGTAGGGCTTTATATCTTCGGCGTTTCCCCATCGGGCAGAGCCGTACTCCGCGCCCTTGCGGTATTTCTTCGCGTTTTTCCCTTTGACATAGACTATCAAGCGGATAATCACCGCACCGACAATGCCGACAAGCAAATCCAACGGGTAAACGCTCGGCAAGGCGTTTTCAAAGGCTGCGGAAAATCCTTGTGTGATATTCAGTATCTTTGCAGAAATATCCGCGCCGGGGGCAAGCCGCACCGCCTGTCCGACTTTATCAAAGAGATAGACAAAGAACACATAGGGGATATTCGGAAGTATCAGCTTTTTGTAGTTGATCTGCTTCATATCTCGCGCCCCCTGTCCATTTTCTTTACCTTGTCGCGGGCGGCGTTAAGCTGCTTCGCCTTGTCCTTTGCAGCGGCAAGGGCTTTGCGGATAGAGGGCTTTTTCTCCCGGTTCAGCTTCTTTGCGGAAAACTCTTGAAACGCTGCGGTCATAACGTCCGCGTCCCGGCCTTTGAAAAACACAAGGTAACGGGTCTGCTCGCCCTTAACCTTTTTTAGCGAAAAATCTATGTTGTATTTCTTCGCCGTACTCTCAAAGGCTTTAATATTGCTGTCGGTGATCTCGATGTTGGAAACACCCGCGTTCTGCTTCATAAGCTGCCGCATGGTCTGTTTCCCATGCGCGGGTTTGCTTTTCTGCTCCAAAAACTTTTGGATTGCTTTCTGTAACGCCTGTTCGGTAAGCCGCGCCGCGCCTTTTCCCACTTTGACGTATAGGGCAATCGTTTTTTGGGTTACTTCCTCCTGCAAGGTATCAACTCCTTTCCCGGTAAAGTGCGGCTATGCTCATTCGCCGCCGTATAAGTCGTGATTGACAAGGGCGGTATAGTAGCTGTCAATGGTACTCGGCGCGTTGAACAGCACCGCTTTTAGATACTGCTTGATGTTGCGCACTTTGGTTGTGTTCTCCCTCATGCAATCCAAAACAAACTCAATATGGCTGCTGTTCAGCTTCAAAAACTTGGATTTCACCAATTCGGCGGGGTAGTCGTCCCCGGCAATACGGATTGTCTTTCGGGCTGTGCAGACGGTTTCCAGCATAAGGTCAACAATCTCGTCCAAACGGTCTTTGTCAATTTTGCAGTTTTGAATGAGATGGTCGTATTCGATATTGTCCTTGATAATCTCCCTGTAAATCTCTACTGCGCTATTGCTTTTCGCTTCCGTTCTTTTCCTTTCCGGCGGCGTAGCCGCTTCGCCATGCGCAAAGGGCAAGGGGTTTAGGGAATGGAAAGGAATGGAATCGGTACTTGATAAATCAGTAATTGATTGTTCTTTACTTAATATATCTTTATTTAATTGCGTTGGATTTTCCAACGTAGGTTTTTCCTGCGTAGGTTTTTCCAACGTTGGATTATCCAATGTTGGATTTTCCAATGTAGGTAAATCCAATATAGGCGGCTGTCCGCCGCTGGTAGCTGCTTCCGGCTCTCGCGGCTGCGGCTGCTCGTATATGACGTAATCTGCGCCCCGCAAGCGTCCCTTTTCGTCGCGCTCCCGGCTGCGCACGATATATCCGGCTTTTTCGAGTTCCTTTACCGCTTCGCGGATTGCGTCGATCTTCTCCCGGTTGATATGGGATAAGCCCGCAAGGGTATAATCCCAATCTTCGGGCAGCGAAAGCATTTGCGACAACAAGCCCTTTGCCTTTAAGGACAATTCCTTGTTTCGCAAGTGGTGGTTGCTCATAACGGTATATCCCGTATTTCGCTCCACTCTGAAAACTGCCATATTTCCTCACTTCCTCTCTTGGTATGCGTGGACAATTAGAAAGCCGTTTTCGGCTGTTTTGGTATTGCAATATGCCCTTTGCCGTTTTCGCGTCTGCAAAGCCGCATGGCACAAGGGCTTTTGCCCGTCTATTTGTCCATGCTGGCGTGCGTTTTCCGCGTCCTTTTGCCGGGGCAATAGGGACACTCTTTGAAAACGCAAAACTCATATTTCCACCCGGGGCGGTAGAAACGGCAAGTGCCGCAATCTTCATCATCTCCGGCACAACCGGATTGATAGCGGTCAAATCCCGGCTTCTGCTGCATGAGCAATTCAAACGCCCGCTGCTTGCCCTTTGTGAAATACATTCCGGCTGCACCTCCTTTCCTGCGGGCATAAAAAAACGGCGTTACTTTCTCCCCCAAAGGGGTTAAGGTAACGCCGTTTGTGTGCGTATTCAGTTTTTAACACATTCCCTGTCTATCCGCTGTCCGCAAAACCATTGATTTTATTAGCTTTTTGCCGCTATCGCTATCACACCTCATTATTTTTCGGTCCTGACCGCCTGAGGCGGCTGTGGCACGGTGGGCATTCCCTACACTGTGTAATCCCTCAGTACGGAGGCTTTCTGCTCAGCGTCCAAACAATACTTAAACAGGAGCAGTAAGTTCAGCTCCTCCCGGCGATAAATAGGGCTTTTCGGGATGCCATCCCCTGTGATATGTGTGACAACGGCGAACATGGATTGAAAGCTATCCTCATTCCATTCCAGCTCCCTTGCCTGCTTCTCCGCAAGCTGGGATATGCGTTCCGCGGACTTTGAAATTTTAGATCGGCCCCTGTTCCAAATTGCCAGCCATTGAAACAGGTCCGGGGAAAAAAGTTTATGATTGAGTTCTCCTACTAAAAAAGACAGCTTGCGCTGGTTGATTGCTTCTGTTATGTGTCTTATGCGGTCATCCTCAAAGGTACTGATAGCCTTCCTGAAAGCAATATCATAGCTGTCAAGGCTTTTACAGGCGGCCAGATTATCAAGCAATATTTGTGCGATTGTGGGCTCCATATGGAGCATGGAAGCCCTCAGAGCTTCTATGGAAATTTCCTGTGTATAGGTATCGAGATAAGCTTTCCTTTCGTATTCCCGATAAAGCCGCTCAATCTCGCTTTTGACCTGTTGCTGTCCCTTTCTGATGGCATTCTCATTCGTCCTGTCGGATAGAACGGCGCTTTCAAATGCGGCTGTCACTATGTCTATACAAGTCTGGCACTCCATATCAGGCCAAGTCCGGTCATACAGATAGCCGCCGATGGTTTCCTCTCCATACTCCACGTTTTCATCTGCCCATCCTTTACGGCGGTCGTTGAACGACTCCGCAAGTGCGGATTTAAGGTTTGTGACCGATAATCCGTGGCGGTTTCCGATTTCCCGGATTGTAGGTCCCAAACGCCTGTCAAGCGTGTCCTTTTTCTTCATCGGAGAACACTCCTAAAATTATAATAAAAATATCTAATTTCGATATAGTGATAAGTTAAAATATCCCTGGTTTTCACAGTGTGATCCATGCGAGAATCAAAATGTGCGTTTTTAGTATATTACAAAGCAAAGTGCGTGTGAATTTTCTGCTTTTGTCTGCTTTCCTGGTCCTGCATAGAGCCTTTCTCCAGAGGTGGGAAATAGTAGAATAATTGCATATCTAGAGCGGAGCAAGCGTCCGGTCAGTGCGGCATGGAAGAAGATTGAAGCCCGCCCTCTGACGGACAGCTGCGATCTGGAAAATGAAATTTAGGCATCAACTATAATTGTCTTTTGGAGCGGTTATGGCGGCGCGGAGAGCGGCATCCCATCGGCAGCCGACGGCAGGCCATGATCGCCGGCAAATACGGCGGCGTGTTTTGCAATCTCCCGGATGGGACCGTGTGCATGTGTAATTACTCCTACCAGCATGAGGACTCCGATTTCCTGGTAGGAGACACCGTGATTCTGGTAGTCCAGCGGTATGCGGAGGAGAAAAAGCAGATGTACGGCAAAATCCTCTCGAAGTGGTGATCCAAAAGCGAACAGGCCCGCCCCTTTATAGGGGGCGGGCCTGTCACCTTTACTAACTCAAAGGTCCATACCCATATTATTTTGTGAAGGAAGGTCAGATTGACATATGAAAGTGAGACGACTCGTTGCCTTGTGTACGGCAATGTTCCTCAGCCTACAGATGGCGGAGCTCCCCGCCTCCGCCGCGGGCAGATTTTCCGATGTCCCCGCCGGTTCTCCCTTTTATGAGAGCGTGACCTATCTGGCGGAGTGTGGGATCACAGCCGGTACGGGCGGACACAGTTTCAGCCCGGAGCGTCCCATCACAGTCCGGGAGTGGGCTGCCCTGCTGTTCCGGGCTTTCGATGGAAGTACCTTGTCCTGCGATTCCCCAAAGGAGCGGTCCGAGCTCAGTATCCAGCGGTGCTATCAAAACGGCTGGCTGGGCGTGAGTGCTGCCATATCCCCTGATGGGACTCTCTGCCGCGGAGAACTGCTGCTCAGTGCCTTCCATGCGGCCGGACTGCCGGTATACAACGCCTCTCTCTATGGCTATGAGGAGGCAGGATGTCTCCGCAGGAAAACGCGGTACGCATTGGAAAGGAACTTGGACTGTGCCCCGAAGCGGCCGCACCATTTGGAGTGCAGTTGCTTCCGTCTCTCAATAGAAAAATCTTTCAATCGACGATCTATGGAAGAAAAACAGCAGCAGGATGCTCCATACGAGCAGTATTATGGCACAAGTCCGTAGGTTCTACTGATAGTAGGTCTGGGAGAGCGTGCAATAAACTACGAATGCGATTAGCAATTATGATTTATTTGGGGCGATAAAAATTTTGGAAGCCCCTTCAGCAATCTGAACTTCATATCGCTGCCCACGATAATAAAAGTGAAACTGCATGGATACAAGGCCATTGGGGAGATGAGGGGACAACTTTGGAACGCCGTTCTCGATATGCAGTCCGGCAAAGCCAAAGATAACTGTATTCCAAGTCTCACCGAGACAGGCCAGATGGAGCCCTTCCTTGCCCGTGTTGCCCATAACCTCCTCCAGGTCCAGATAGAGGGCCTTCCGCCAGTAGGCTTCAGCGGCCTCTGCCAGGCCATTCTGGGCCGCAAAGAGGGCGTGGCTGGCAAAGCTGAGGGTGGAGTCATGGATACACAGGGGCTCAAAGTCCTCCCAGGCGGCCAGCTTTTCCTCTTCGGTAAACTGCTCTGGCAGACGGGTTATAAGGAGCAGCGTATCCGCCTGCTTGATCACCTGATAGCGTTGGAGCCGGTCGAAGCAGACCTGGTGATAGCTGGCCTCGTCGCCGGATTTGAGCTCCGCCGGCTCAACGCGCTCCAGCAGGTGGAACGTATCGTCCTGGCGGTAGTGACCGGTGATTGGATCCCTGGGAAGCTGGATGGCATCGCGTAGTATCTCCCAAGCAGCGCACTCCGCTTTGGACAGGCTCAGGGCCGCATACTGCTCCGGCGCCTCTTTCTTCAGCCGTGCGGCGGCGGTCAGCGCCAGAGAGAGATTGTGCTTTACCATGGCATTGGTGAAAAGATTGTTGCTGGTAATGCCGCAGTATTCATCCGGGCCCTTGCAGAACAGCAGATTGACCTTCCCGGCTTCGGGGGCGGGAGAGTAACGGCTGACCCAGAAGCGGGCTGTCTCCACCAACACCTGTGCGCCCCCCTGGAAGAACAGGCTGTCATCGCCGGTCCAATCCAGGTATTGGCCCAGAGCATAGGCCACGTCAGCGGTGACGTGGACCTCGCTGCACCCGATGTCCCAGCTTTCACACTGCTCGGTGCCGTCATAAGACACCATCCAAGGGTAGCGGGCCCCGGCGCCATTCATCCGCGCCGCATGCGCTCTGGCCTGGGGAAGCGTGCCGACCCGGAAGCCCGCCAGACTGCGGGCAGCCTGTGGATCGGTCAGGTCATAAAAGGGCGTCAGAAAGAGATCTGTGTCCCAAAAATAGCAGCCTTTGTACCGCGTGTGGGTGAGCCCTCTAGCCCCGATGCTCACGGTGTGGTCCCGAGGAGAGCAGTTGGCCGCCAACTGGTAGATCACATAACGCAGCGCCGTCTGCGCGTCGTCATCCCCCTCCATGACAATGTCGCAGTCCGCCCACTTTTGCTCCCATGCGGCCTGATTCTCCGCCAGCGCACTTACAAAGTCCCAGCCTGGCTCCACATCCAGCTGGAGCAGGGGATCCACATCGCGGCTGGAAGTCAGCCGGGCGGCGATCTCCAAGGCGATGGGAGCATCGGAAGCGTCACTGGTGCAGCGCACTCCCACGCCGTCACCGGTATCTGCAACAAAAGCGGGGGATGAAAAGCCCTCTGTGCGGCAGGAAACCGTCTGAGCCAGTTCCAGCCTTGTATGATTTGTCTTATAGCGGGCGGTGAATCCGGCGTCGGTCGCCTCGCCGGAGCAGAAACGGGTCATCTGGATGATCTGGGTGTTCTCCTTCACCTGATCGTCTGGGATAGGGCTGTTGCAGCTCTGGTGGTCGATCCCGGCCAAAAGCTCCACCTGCCCGCGGCCCTGGAATTCAAGCCGCTGGAACAGAAAGCTAGGCTTGGCCAAGGAGAAAAAACGCTGTTCCTGCACATCCACCCAGTCATCCGCAATACTCAGCCGGTAACGGAAGGTGAGCAGACCTGTACGGAGATCCAGCGCGCGGGACAAATGGGAGGGAATGGCCGGTATGCGGCCATTCAATCGGATCTGGTACCAGATAGGGGTGGGCAGATTGACAAAATCCGTCAGCTCTGTGCTGTCGGAGATCCGGTCATAAAAGCCAGCCAAGAAAAGTCCGGCGTCCAACGGCCGGCGGATCGGCCGGTAAGCGGGGTAACCCCGGGCCCCCATGCGGCCGTTGCCGGTAAAGAAGACGCTCTCCAGGAAGCGGTCGGCAAGATCGTTCCCCTCCGCTGAAATTGTCCAGCCCCGGCGCTTCACGTCAGTTCTCATAGGACACGCCTCCTAACGCATACCGCAGGGCGTGGCACACAAACCCCGCGCAAGTGGCAAAGGCGTCTCCCGTCGCGGATCGGCCCGTGTGCTCATCGATGCTCTCACAGACGATGCCGTTGTCCATCACCGCCCGACGCAGAAGATCCAACGACCGCTCCGCCTCCCCGCTGAGCAGGCTGTTGGCCACACTCAACATCCAGGGATGGGGGGCGTGGGCGCAGCCGATTTCCGCAAAGGCGCACCCGGCGAAGCTGTAAGGATACTCCGGGGCGCGGATCTGACGCACTGTATTCTGATATGCGGGGTCATCCGGCGCGCAGAAGCCCAGGTAGGGCAGGAGCAGCAGGCTTCCTGGCGGCTCGTCATATACATCTGTATGGCCCTCCAGATCCGTGGACCAGGCATAGTATGGGCCGTTCGGGCCCTGGACAACACAGTGCTCCAGGATCGACCGGCGGAGCTCCTCCGCCTCCCCGGCAAGGTCGCCGTATGTTTCAGGATACAGGGAGGACAGCGCGCGAAGCGCCTTCCATACCGGCACATTGTCATAGGTCAGGTAGGGGTAGCTGCGCACGTCATCGGTGGGCTGAAGGAAGGTCTCGTAGAGTGCGATCGACCTGTGCCGTTTGGTGCGCAAGGTGCGCAGAATATCCGTAAGCCCGGAGCGGATCGCGTTGTCCTCCAGACAGTCCCGGTCGCCTGTGGCACCCACATAGCGCTCCAGGGCCAGCACCGGGGCCATCAGTTCATCCAGCTCAAAACCAGGCTCCAGGACTGTGCCGTCGATGTACCGCGAGTGGACGCCCAGGTTGCGCCGCTGACGGCCGAATACATAGTCCAGCATCCGGCGGGCCAGTGCCGGGTCGGCGTCCACTACCGTAGGAAAGCTCCACAGCAGGCTGTCCCGGTCCCAGTAAGCCGCGCTCACATAGTAGCGCGGGCTGCGGCTGGTGACCAGAACCAGCTCCTCGGTATCCAAGGTGATCCCGGCGGAGTAGAACAGGCAGAAGAACAGATTGGTATTGTAGAGGCGCTCCAACTGGGCATCCGGAATGGGCCAGCGGCGGGCGTCCAGCCAGTCTGTGGTCACCTGTAACTCGTGCTGCCAGCCTTGGCGCAGCATCTCCTTGGCGCTGGTGGCGGCCGCCACCTCCTCGAAGCCGACCCCCCAGTAGAAGGTCACAGTAACAGCTTCTCCGGGTTCCAGCGTGCAGGCGTGGGCCAGACGGTAGACGATACCGGCATCCGTCTCCTGAAAGGTGGATGAGCAGGGCTGATCCATCATGGGCGCAAAAGCAAAGAGGGGCAGTCCGCAGCGCATATCAAAGATCAGACTGTCGTTCCAAAGGCTGGTGTAGCATCTGCGCGCCCCGTCGATCTCCTTGTCTTCGTTGACGCAGTGCCATGCGGAGGCCCAGCACCCTTCCAGACCGAAAGTAGAGGACAGCGGCTTATCCGATGTGGAGCGTACTGTCAGCTGATAGAGAAAACCACGTTCCCCCACCGGAGCCAGAAGCATTCCCTCCACCGCTAGGGAGCCGGCCGTGCCGCAGAAGGTCGGAATCCAGTCGGATTTCCGTCCCCAGGTCAGAGACTGAAGCGAGGCCCTTTCTCCTTCCGTCTCAAAAAAAGGCGTCATCAGCGGGAGAGAAGCGCCGCCCCTCTGCTCGATCAGGCCCTTATATCCCATGTGCAGGAAGGAAAAGGACTCCAGCGCCCCGGTGCGGGCCTGGAGAGTGGGAAGAGAGACCCACTCGTTGCCGGTAGGCAAATAACACTCTTGCATAGAGATCCCTCACTGTCGGATTTAATCGGTTAAACCATTGGCAATCTAACTATAACATATTTTGGGCGCAAGTCAATAATTGTTTTGTGAAAAATGTTAATTTATATCTTGACAATAGAGTTGTTATTGGCTATTATTTGCTTATGGAATAGTTTAAACGATTAAATTAAACGAGGTGGTATAGCATGTCGGCCAATCGGGTCACCATGAGGGATGTCGCCAAAGAGGCTGGCGTCACCAGCGCGGCCGTCTCTTATGCATTGAGTGGGAAGCGCCCGATTTCTGAGGAGACACGCCGGCGGGTTGAGCAGGCCATCGAGCGGTTGGGTTATACACCAAACATGGCAGCCCGTACCCTGGGCAGCGCCAGACAGGATTCCAGGCTGATCGGCGTAGTGGTCCCTCAGACCGAGGCTGGAAGCCGACTCATGTTTCAGAACCAGTTTTACTCTGAGATATTGGGAAGCATTGAACTGTGCGCCAGACAGAAAGGCTACCATGTGATCATCTCTGCTACGGATGCCAACGAGAGCTATCTGACCCTGGCAAAGGAGCGCAATCTGGACGGGATCATTGTCATCGGCATGTATCCGGATTCCTTCTACCAGCAGATGAAGGAGAGCCGGATCCCTATCGTATTGATCGACAGCTATTGCAATGACCACTATTACCATAATGTACGCATCGACGATGCTTACGGCAGCTATCTGGCGACCAAGTACATTTTGGACTGCGGTCACCGTGCCGTCGCTTTTTTCAGCGGCCGCATCAAGGAAAACGGCGTCATGAAGAAACGCCTGGCCGGCTATCGGGACGCTCTGGCAGAGTATGAGCTTCCCTTCCGAGAGGAGTTGGTCTTTGAAGGGAACATTGACTACAAAGACGGCATCGCGTCTGCCCAAAGGCTCATGGACGCGGGACTCCCTGCCACAGCGGTGGTAGCTGCGGCAGATATTCTGGCAATCGGAGCGGCAAAAGCTTTCTATGAGCGCGGTGTCAAGGTACCGGACGAGATCTCCCTTATGGGGTTTGACGATTTGGAGATTGCGCAGTACATGACCCCGGGACTGACTACCGTAAAGCAGCAGATCTCAGCGAAGGGGGAAAAAGCGGTGGAGCTGTTGATCCGCAATATCAATGAGCCGGAGTTGACCAAGCAGGAGTTGATCCTGCCGGTGTCCCTGGTGGAGCGGGGCTCTGTCCGCAAGATCAAAACGGAGACAACCTGAAAAGGTCTCAATATAGGGTAAGAATGGAACAACACATGTCTTAATTTTGAAAAGGAGGAACCATGCAATGAAAAAGCGGTCTCTGGCGATCCTGGCCGGCGGAATGTCGCTGGCGCTCCTGCTCTCATCATGCGGCCCGTCCAGTGCTCCGACCGAAAGCCCATCTTCTGCCCCTGCTGATGAAACCGGACAGCAGACGGCTGAGGAGCCTGTGACCATCACCTACTGCAACTTCAACGCGTCCGGCGGCAATGAGGAAACCCTGCAGAAAATGTACGAGGCCTTCCATGAGGAGCATCCTAACATCACGGTTGAGATCGAAACCATCGCCATGGATGACTATTTCACCCAAATGCAAACCCGCGTGGCCGGCGGCACGGCGCCTGACTGCTATGAGCTGAACATCGAGAATTTCGCCTCCTATGCCAATAAGGGCGTGCTGGCCGAGATCAGCGGTGTGGACCTCAGCCGCCTGGACGAGACTGCACTGAGCGCGTTCAACGTGGACGGCAAGCAGTACGGCCTGCCCGGCAACTTCTCCAATGTGGTGCTGGTCTACAACAAGGACCTGTTTGACCAGGCCGGCATTGATTATCCCACCGCAGACTGGACGCAGGATGATGTGCAGACGGCGGCTGAGGCCATCCGCGCCTTGGGCGATGATATTTACGGCTACTACCAGCCCCTTACTTACAACGAGTTCTACAAGGTTTGCGCCCAGTTCGGCGGCAGCCTGCTGAATGAGGACAAGACGGAGTTTACCATCAACTCCCCCGAGAACGTGGCCGCCGCTCAGATGATGGCCGACCGCGTGCTGGTCAGCAACGTCCAGCCCACGGACGTGCAGATGGGCGGCATGGGTGACTGGGATCTGTTCATGAGCGGCCGTCTGGGCATGATCCCCACCGGTATTTGGGCATTCCAGTCCTTTGCCGATGGCTGTGACTTTAATTGGGATATCACGATTGAGCCTGGTCAGGAGCAAAAGGCCACGCACTTCTTCTCCAACGGCCTGGTGATCAATGCCGACAGCGAGCACAAGGATGCCGCGCTACTTGGATCACCTGGCTGGCCTCCAGCCCCGCCGCCGCTGAGATCCGCATTGAGGCGGGCTGGGATCTGCCTGCCGTCAGTGACGAGGATACCCTGGCCTCCTATCTGGACATGACGCCGCCCGATAACCGCCAGGCTGTGTTTGACTCCTTGGACTATCTGGTGGTACCGCCAGTGATCGAGGACTATGCCCTGATGAGCGATATCATTGGTCAGAAGCTGTCCGCCGCCGCCAATGGCTCCATAACCGTACAGGAAGCCCTGGATCAGGCGCAGAGCGAATGCGAGGCGCAGATTTCCCTTAGCTGATAAGGGGCAGGGGAGGGGCTTGTGCCCCTCCCCTGTTCGATTTTCTGAGGAGGTGTTTCCCAACCATGTTAGTCAAACGGAAGCGGCGAAAGGGACCCGGGCAGGAGGGGCTGATCACCGCGTCTCCCTTTTTGATGCCCAGCCTCATTGGCTTGCTGGTATTTTCCCTGCTGCCCTTGCTCATATCCGCCTTTATCAGCCTGACTGACTGGAACGGCTTGGATCAGTTGACGGCCCCCGGCTTCTTTCAGGAGCATTTTATCGGGTTGGATAATTATAAAGCCATTCTCTCCAGCCCCGAGTTCTGGGGGGTGCTGTGGAACACCTTCCGCTATATCATCATGTACATTCCGCTGATGCTGGTGGCGTCTCTGGGGGTGGCCTATCTGCTCAGCCGCCAGCGCCCCGGCGTAACAGCCTTCCGTATCATCTACTATATCCCGGTGCTCACCTCCTGGGTGGCAGCCTCCATGATCTGGAAGTCTATGCTATCCCCGGAGTATGGCGCGGTCAACAACATCCTGGCCGTTTTCGGAATACAGGGGCCGGGCTGGCTGCTGGACGAGGCTTGGGCCATGCCGGCTATCGTACTGGTGTCGGTATGGAAGGATATGGGGTTCTTTGGCCTCATCCTCTTGTCCGGTATGGTGGGCATCAACAAGTCCTACTATGAGGCGGCATCGCTGGACGGCGCAGGCTCTTGGCAGAAGTTCTGGAAGATCACCTTGCCGCTGATGACCCCAGCTATCTTCTATGTGCTGATCGTCAGCCTGATCAACGCATTCCAGCTCTTCCCGCAAATCATGATCATGACCGACGGCGGCCCCAATGGCGCCACACAGGTCATGGTGGAGCGCATCTACAAGTATGGCTTCCGCTACTACCGCATGGGCTATGCGGCGGCCTTCTCCTGGATCCTGTTCGCCATCATTATGGTGTGCACCGCCATCCAGATGAAGGGCCAAGAGAGGTGGGTCAACTATGACAGCTAAACGCAGACTGGGCACCACAGGCTATTATGTGGTCTCCATCCTCATTGCCGTGGTGGCCATGATCCCCTTCCTGTGGATGATCTCCACCTCTCTCAAGAGCCGGGGTGCTCTCATGTCCATCCCCATTGAGTGGATTCCGGCAGAGCCCTCGTTGGATGCCTATGGTGAGGTATTTTCCCGTTTTCCATTCCTAAAGACGATTGGAAACAGCCTCTTTATTTCCGTGTCCTACACTGTCATCACCCTGATTTCTGCCTCGATGGCAGCCTTCGCTTTTGCCAAAATCCGTTTCCGCTGCGCGAACCTACTGCTCAAGCTCTACCTGGCCACCATGATGATCCCCACACAGGTGACTATGATCCCGCTCTTTGTGATCATGAATCGGCTGGGCCTGATCGACAGCTATGCCAGTGTGATCCTCCCCTCCATCTTCCGCCCCTTTGCAGTTTTCATGCTGGTTCAGCAGATGCGTACCGTACCGGTGGACTATTTGGACGCCGCACGGGTGGATGGGGCAAACATTTTCCAGGTCTATTCCCGGGTGGCCCTGCCGCTGTGCGCGCCGACCCTGGCAACGCTGGCGGTGACCACTTTTATGGAGTCCTGGAACGACTATCTCTGGCCTCTGCTGATGTTGACTGACCGGGCCAAGATGACCCTGCCCATCGCCCTGTCCACACTGAACGGCCAGTACAATACCGAGTACAATGTGCTGATGGCAGGCAGCCTGATCTCCATGATTCCAATTATCATCATCTACCTGTTCGCGCAGAAGCACTTCAAAAACGGCCTGATGGCAGGCGGCATCAAGGGGTGAACCGATGAGAGAGATTTTGTGTTCCGGCCAGGCGCGGTCCCTGGAATTTCCCTATCCGGGCGGTATGGCCGCCCTCTGCTGGAGCCCTGCGGGGGAGCGGGGGGAGTTGACGGTCTCCCTGCACTATGACGGGGCCTATGGCATGGGAGAGAAGTACAATGCCGTGAATCAGAAGGGACATACGGCGGTCAATGAGGTGGAGGAGAAGTTCTGCTTTCAGGGAGAGAAAACCTACTGCCCGGCGCCTTTCTTCTGGACAAATACGGGCTTCGGGCTATATGCGGCCACGGATGAGCGCACCAGCTTCCGATTTGGTGAGAAAGCGGTTTGCGCGGAGCTGCCTGTGGATTGCCGCGTCGTGCTGTTTTCGGGGATGCCCGGAGAGATCATTCGGGATTACATGGATCTGTTCGGCCCGGCAAAGCTGCCGCCCAAATGGGCCTTTGGGCCGTGGATCTCCGCCAACCACTGGGACAGCCAGGAGAAAGTGGAGCGGGCGGTGGCGCAGGCGGAGGAACACGGCTTTCCAGTCTGCGCCTTGGTGGCCGAGGCGTGGAGCGATGAGGCTACCTTTTATGTTTTCCGGGGCGCAAGGTATGTTCCTAAGCCGAATGGCGGCGCATTCCGGCTGGAGGACTTCGATTTTTCCGATTCCCCCTGGCCGGATCCCGCTGGTATGGTACAGCGGCTTCACGAGAAGGGGATCCGTTTCCTGCTGTGGCAGATCCCCGTCTACAAAAAGCAGGGGCCGGAGGAGCCGCTCAATGCGCAAAATGAGCTGGACCGGGCGGATGCCGTTGCCCGGGGCCTCTGCGTCCACAACGCAGATGGGAGGCCCTATACCATCCCGGAGGGACACTGGTTCGCCGGCTCCATGATCCCCGACTTCACCAACCCTGCCGCAGAGGAGACCTGGTTTTCCAAGCGAAACTATCTCACAGAGATGGGGATAGACGGGTTCAAGACCGATGGAGGCGAGTTCATCTACCGGGAAGATGTGCGCTTTGCGGATGGCAGCTCCGGCCGGGCCGGAAAGAACCGCTATGCCCAGGAGTATACGGCGGCTTACACCAAACATCTGGGTTCGGCTCAGGCGCTGTTCAGCCGGGCGGGCTACGCTGGTCAGCATACCACGCCTATCCATTGGGCTGGAGATCAGCAGTCCCAGAACAGCGAGTTGGCCAGCGCCCTGCGGGCGGGGCTGTCTGCTGCCCTGACCGGCATCCCGTTCTGGGGCTTCGACATCGGGGGCTTTGCGGGGCCGCTCCCCACATTGGACTTGTACCGCAGGGCTACACAGCTGGCCTGCTTTGTGCCGGTGATGCAATGGCACTCCGAGCCGGATGGAGGGCAGTTCCGCGAGTTGATGCCCGGGGGAGAGGGGAACAATGAGCGGAGCCCTTGGAATCTGGCGGCGGCTTACGGTAAGACGGAGTTCGTGGACGAGATGCGGTTCTGGCATAATCTGCGGATGGAACTTCTGCCCTACCTGTACAGTGTCGCGCTGGATTGTGCGGAGGCCTCCAGGCCCATGATGCGGCCGCTGGTCTATCAGTGGTCGGAAGATCCGCTGGTATGGGACTGCGAAGATGAATTCCTTCTGGGTGACAGTCTGCTGGTGGCGCCGCTGCTGGAAGAAAACGCCGAGAAGCGCGCGGTCTATCTCCCGGAAGGACAGTGGATCGGCCTGTTCGACCGCCGCGCGGCGGCCGGAGGGCAGACCATTGTAGCGGGCGGAGACCGGAGGCTGCCGGTCTTTCTGCGGGCGGGCTATGGTCTGGCGCTCCGTTCGGATGCGAACTCGGCCCCCGGCGCTCCGGCGGGAGAGCGGGCAGACGGAAATACTCCTCTGCACCTGCTGTTGGCTGGGGAATGCGGGCGTTTCCGCTTCCGGGACAAGCTGGGCACCGACTTGGATATCACCTGGTCTGATGGAGCCGTCCACATAGAGGGCGACTACCGATTCCCGCTGACTTGGGAAGTGCTCCCCGTGGAGGAATGCTGATATGGGGATGTGCGGTATCATTTTTGATTTGGACGGCGTGCTGTGCTATACCGACCACTACCATTATCTTGCGTGGAAGGCGTTGGCCGATAGGCTGAGCCTGCCTTTTGACGAACAGGTAAACAACCGCCTCCGAGGTGTCAGCCGGATGGAGAGCCTGGAGATTATTCTGAGCCTTGGCAGTAAGACCTACTCCCAGGAGGAGAAGGAGCAGATGGCAGCCGAGAAAAACCGGCTTTATCGGAGCTATCTGGAGCGTATGGGGCCAGAGGCACTGGCCCCTGGGGCAGTCGATGTGCTCCGCGCTTTGCGGGAGAACGGCTGGAAAACAGGCATTGGCTCCTCCAGCAAAAACGCCCCCCTCATTTTGGAACGAACCGGACTGGACGGATTCTTTGACGCGGTGGCAGATGGCAGTCAGATTACTAAGTCGAAACCTGATCCGGAAGTGTTCCGGCTGGCGGCGCGGAAATTACGCCTTTCCCCTGATGAGTGTGCTGTGGTGGAGGACGCCTCCGCCGGAATCCTGGCCGCAAATGCAGGCGGCTTTTTTTCCATCGGTCTTGGGGACGCCGCCCAGGCCCCCGGCTGCCGCGCCGTCCTAAACGCTCTGTATGAATTGCCCGAACTCTGCCGGCGCTTATACAGCCGCGCCCCAAAATTCAAGCCTTCCGACCCTACTCCATTTTCATAGGGCGGAGGAGC
>ENA-ORUW01001179-ORUW01001179.1-human-gut-metagenome-genome-assembly--contig:-NODE-1179-length-19772-cov-5.371000_pt1 | contig 19772 bp, 18 predicted proteins | sample MGYA00242088_ERZ509227 | MGnify/ENA primary metagenome ERZ509227 (study PRJEB26280, sample SAMEA2338816) | human gut metagenome | biome: human gut; feature: human-associated habitat; material: faeces... | reverse complement strand
ATGATTTCTACTGTCCGGTCTGTTGAACCATCATCTATAATAAGAAACTCAAAGTACACTCATTTATAGCAAAAAAAGAATGAATTGTATCAAAACGGTTATGCTATAACTGCTTTGAGATTAATAATTTTGTCCGCATCAAACACTGTGTTAGAAAAACGCTAATGTTAAACTAATTGTTAAACCAAGATTATTCTATGTAGGGCACCGCGGAATAACCTCCTGAAAGGTTTTTTACTAAACCGGAGAATTATTTGTAAAAATATTATTACTAATAGTGCCAGGGTTACAAAAGGGTTTACTTTAGCAGAAACTCTTGTAACACTTGGCATTATTGGTATTGTCGCTGCCATGACTCTGCCTGCTGTTGTTGGCAAATGGCAGAAAACTGTTCATATAAATCAAATGAAACACACCTATTCAGTTATTGCAAACGCCTTCCAGATGTCAATGCAGGACAACGGCAATCCGAAAGAGTGGTATTGGGGTACTGATGGTAGCAAAGAAAACCTGACAAGAGTTGTGGAAACCTATTTGATTCCTTATCTTAATTTGGATACAAAAAATACAGAACAGTCAGGTCAATGGAATCAATTTTACATAGCAAGGCTAAAAAATGGAACAACGTTAGGATTTGTTCTTGATGGGTGTACAGACCCAAAAACTTGTAATCCAATATTAATAGACACTTTATATATAGTTGTATCTACAAAAGGAAAAGTTTCAGGTATGTTTGCTGAGGATAGGGACTACTCAAGAGAGGACTTTATTTTGAGATTTAATAGGGCCAACGAAGCACTGCATTTTTTCCTTTGGGGTAACAAATCCTCTAGACAAAGTATTAAAAACCATGCAGAATACGGTTGCAATAAAAATATTCCTAAAAATTATAGATACAATTGTGGTGCTTTAATATTTTATGACAATTGGGAAATCAAAGACGATTACCCCTGGTAACCTATTCCTGCAAATTGAAAATGGTTTAACTTAAGCGTTGAGAAAGGATGATTAAGCAAAGTTGAGTAACCATTTTTGTATGTTAAAAAATACCGTATTTTACGGCTATTATGATGCAAGTCCGGAGAGCTTTTCGTCAATTTTGCTGACTAACTCATGATTCGAAGCCTGAACGGCGCTCGTGCGGGCTTTTTGCAGAAGTCCGCGGGCTTTGTTTGTACAATTGTAATCAAGCATAATCTCAGCTGCATCCATATAGCTTTGCGCGGCTTTTAACGGCGAATTCGCGTCTGAATAATGTTTTACGGCTTTTGAATATGATTTTAACGCCTCCTGCGGTTCGCCAAACTTGTCGTAAGCCTTTGCAAGACTTGAAGAAACGTAACCTTTAACTTTGTTGTTGTCGGTTTCGGCTGCCAAATCGTCTGCAACTGTCAGATAATCAAGTGCGTCCTGTTCATACATATCAGTGTAGATGTTGCCCATTTTTGTAAGCGAAGTTGATTGTGCTGCAAGGTTTTCAGACTCACCGCCGTAAGCTACCGAACTGTAATAATGGTCAAGCGCCGGCTTAATCTGGTTTACATCGTCATAAATCTGTGCCATTGAATAGTGGGCTTTTGTCCGAACATTATTGTCTGTTGTTTGCTCAAGAGATTTGTTGTAACTTTTCAGGGCCTGAGCGTAATAGTCGTGGTCGTCATATATTTTGCCGACTTCATAGTAAATTTTTGCACCGGTTTCGGTGTCGCCGACTTCTTCTGCGCGTTCTAAAGCTTTTTGAAAATTTTCAATGGCTTTTTGCGGTTCATTTGCGTAGGCAAGTCTTTTTGACTGCAAAAATAAAGATTTTAATTCCTTATCCTGCGGAACGTAAACTTTTGTCTGCTGTTGGATTTGCTCTTGTGCTTCTTCATTTTCAGGCTTGACAACTCCGCTTGAAACTTCCATTTCAGTAACGTTTTCCGGGGTTGTTTCTGCTTTTTTTGCCTGCTCTGTCGAACCTTCCGGGAATTTTACGAGAAACTGCGGGTTAATATTGTTTTCATTGTAGCTGAAATCAATATCCTGCAAGAATAATGCACTTACCCAGTTCTCAACTACTTTTGAATCTTTGTTAAGAGTTTGTGAAATGTAACGGTCAAGGCGTCTTGAGGCATTCATCAAGTCAGACTTCACAAGTCCGGTATCAGGGTTTTCTTTTGAAACTTCAGCCTTGATTAAACTTATTCTGTTGTTGATTTCAACGCTTAAATCTTCGGGTGTGCCGATTGCGATTGAAGTGTTTTTAAAATCTTTTAAGATTTGCGCAATGTTAATTGAAGATGAACGGGTTTTGTATTCCGAAGCTTCGGTTGATACAGGTTGGGAGTACTGCGGTACTTTTGTGCCTGTTACGTTTTGTGAATATTGACCGTATAACTGTTGAGCTCTCTGTGATTGGGCAGGTGTAACAGTCGAATAGTTTGCAGAATTCTGTTCAACGTATTGCAAGCCGCGGCTGCGTGATTGATTTCCGGCGCGTTCCTCCTGTTCAAGCTGAACTGCTGACTTTTTAGACTCCTCGTCTTGTTTTTTCTTTACAAGACTTCTTCCGTCTTTTACTATATATGGGCGCTGGTAAATATTGTTTAAATTTAACCCCATACCGGTTTTTACAATACCTCACTAATCTGACTTTTGCGCATTATACAAACAATGCGACATACTTACTATAACCTGAATTACACATATTGTTATCATACTTTCGTATGATATATTCACAGATTATTTAAGGTTTTTTCAAGTAATGTCAAGGATTTTTTATGCGGCTTGCGGAAATGTTATTCCAAAGTTTCGTATAAAGTCGGAGCTTCCTGAACGCTGACGTTGTTCTGCGGAATTTTTACAACCCGCACACAAACAGTTCTGTTTGCATATTCAATTTTGATAATGTCGCCTTCTTTAAGCTGCTTTGAAGGTTTTGCAGGGTTTTCGTTCACCAAAACACGCCCCATATCTGAAACTTCATTTGCTACGGTTCTTCTTTTGATGAGTCTTGAAACTTTCAAAAATTTGTCTAATCTCATTTATTTCTCCTTTGTTCATAATATTAGCATATACAAATTCTTCATGATATAATTCATATATGGAAAATATAAGGAGTATTTTTTCTTAAATGAAAAGTATTTTGATAAAATTTTTAACGGTTCTTTGCTGTTTACTTTGTGTTAATCGTGCATTCGCAGGTGATATAAAGTTTGTACAGATTACTGATTCACACTATGAAGTCGGCAATGATTATTCAAAAGAAGTTCTTGAAGAAGCTGTAAAACAGGTTAATAAACTTAAAGGTGTGTCATTTGTTGTTTTTACGGGCGACAATATTAACCGTCCGCGCGAAGAAAATCTTGTAGAATTTGTCAGAATTGTAAATAAGCTTAACGTTCCTTATTATTTAGCTTTTGGAAATCATGATGTGTACAAAAACGGCGGGATGTCAAAAGTTAACTATATTAAAATTGTTAAAGACAACAATGTATTTTATAAACCTTCTAGTCCAAACTATGTTGTTAAAAAAAATGGATTTGTATTTATAGTTCTTGATGGCGCCAAAGAAGTTATTCCCGGTTCCGTCGGCTATTACAGGCAAAGCACTCTTGAATGGCTTGACAAACAGTTATCAAAATATAAAAAATACCCTGTTGTTATTTTACAGCATTATCCGATTGTTGAGCCTAAAGAAAGAAAGTCTCACAGGGTTTATCAGCCTGAAAAATATTTCAAGGTTTTAGAAAAACACAACAATGTAATTGCAATTGTTTCAGGTCACTATCACCTTAATGGAGAACAAATGAAGGACGGAATATATCATATTTCAACACCTTCACTGATAGTGGAACCGAATTATTATAAGATAATTGATATTGTAACAACTCCCGGATTTTCTCCTATGATATATACAGAGCTTAAGTCTGTTGGAGTTAAGTAGCATCTTGCAATTTTTAGATAATATTATATAATTAAACAATAGAGATATCGAGGTAAAATTAACTAATGGAAGAGTCAGGCAGTTTAATATTTAATTTGTTTGTAATAGTTTTTTTACTATTTTCAAACGGCTTTTTTGTTGCATCGGAATTTGCAATGGTGAAAGTTCGTAAAACCAGAATTGAACAACTTGTAAATGAAGGAAATCACAATGCAAAAATTGCACTTGAAGCAATTAAGGATTTGGATAAATTTATCGCCGCAGTTCAACTCGGTGTAACAATTTCAAGTATCGGCTTAGGCTGGGTTGGCGAAGGAACTCTGGCAAGAATTATAGAACCGCTTTTTGTGTTTTTGCCGGGCATAAGCCAGAATATTGCAACACATACGGTTTCAGTTTCAGTTTCTTTCGCTTTGATTACCTTTATGCATGTTGTAATCGGTGAACTTATTCCGAAATCAATTGCACTTGAATACCCTGAGCAGACTTCTCTTGTTATTGCAAGGCCAATGCAGTGGATTTCCTTCTTATTTACTCCGTTTATATGGATGTTGAACGGATTTGGAAATTCTATTTTGAATCTTTTTCATGTCCCGCATAAACATAAATCATCTTTGGTGCATTCAACAGAAGAGTTAAATATGCTTGTTGATGCCAGCTATAATGGTGGTGTGCTCAATGAAACAGAGAAAAATATTCTCCATAATGCTTTTAAATTTTCAGATTTGACAGCAAAGCAAGTTATGGTTCCAAGAACGGATATGGTTTGTATCCCAAATGACATGAGTATTGAAGAATTAAGCAAACTTGCGGCAGAAAATCAATATACAAGATACCCGGTCTATGATGAAGATATTGACCATATTACCGGCTTAATCCATGTTAAGGATTTATTTTCGCTTTCGCTCAAGGATGAAGTTTGTCCTTTGAAAATGCTTGAGCGTGAAATAATGCTTGTTCCGGAAACTATTACAATGGATAAATTGGTTTTGGAATTCAAGAGGCGCAAAAGCCAGATGGCAATTGTCGTGGATGAATTCGGCGGAACTTCTGGGCTGATTACGGTTGAAGATGTTCTTGAGGAAATCTTCGGGGATGTTCAGGACGAGTTTGACGAAGAAGAAGAAATCTGTGATATTGTCGAAGTTGAACCAAATCATTACTTTGCGAATGCGATGGTAAGATTGGACGAAATGGCTGAGTTTTTCGGTATTAAAGAAGATAATATTGATGATGAAGACATTGAAACAATAGGCGGGCTTGTTGTTAAACTTTTAGGCCGGATTGCAGAAGTCAATGATACTGTAACTTTTGAAAATTTAACATTCATTGTTAAAGAGGTTGAAGGCGCACGAATTACCAAACTTGAGATTTTCCAGGGTGTTGAAGAGTCAAAAGAATCTGAAGAAGCTGCAAAAGATTAATAAGAACATATAAATATAAAAAAATAAACCGGTTTAAATTTTAAACCGGTTTATTTTTTATGAAATTAAAATATGGTTATGATGCTTGTGTCTGCTGTTCTTCTTCTTTTGCAACTTTAGGGGCTGTCATCTTTGCGCCGATATAAGATGCTATACCAAGAGCCAATCCAACTCCGGCTGCCCATTTTGCACCTGCCCAGAGTTTTGTATCTTTAGCGGCTTTTTTAACAGCATCGCCAGCGCCTTCAAGATTTAACTTTCCGTCTTTGATAAAGGCTTTTAAATCGTTTTCTTTATCTTTTAAAGGTTTAGTTACATTTTTTGCTAACTCTTTAATCTCGGTAATGTCTTTTTTTAGGAAATCATCGACTTTATCAGCTTCAACGCCTAATGTTTCAGCGTGCTTAGAAACAAATGCTTTTAAATCTTCAGCTTTTGCATCGTTTGCCAATTCTTTAAGATCTTTTGAAAGTTCTGCTAATTTTTTACTGTCTTTGAAACCTTTTGTTGCATTTTCTGTTGCAACGTCAGAAACTGTTTTTTCCATTTTTTCTTTTAGTTTGGCAGCGTCAGGGTTTTCACCAACGAATTCTTCAATAACTTTGTCTAAGCTTTTTGTTTCTTTTCCATCAGCATCCACTTCAGCTTTCAAACCAAAGGTTTTTGCATTATCATTAATTATTGTTTTTAGCTGGTCAACGTTATTGCCTGCATCTTTGTAAGCTTTAGATTCTGTAAGATTTTTCTTAGCATCTTCTCCTGCTTTTACAATTGAATCTTTTACATCATTGTCATAATATCTTCTGACAAAAGCGTCTGACGGAGCTTCTCCGTTTAACAACGGTTTTGACATCCATCCGCCGTATCCTGCACCTGCTGCGGCACCTGCTACTGTTCCAATACCTGTATAAATTGTGGTATTGTTATTGTTGTTTACTGCATCTACCATATTTTGTGTCCTTCCTTTTTAATACACACTTTTATAAATTTTATAAAAATTCTGAATTTATTTATTTGCTAAAAATAATTATAATACGTTACAAATATTTACAAAATTCTTATAAAAAATATTTTTCCATTAGTTACATAAATTATAACATAAATTTGAATTCTTGTGAACAGATTAATTTAGTTTAATAAATAAATAAGCAAATATTTTACTTATTTTTCTTTAAAGCTTCTTCAAGAGCTTTTTCCAGAACCTGAATTTTTGCTTCCAAAACCTTTACTTTTGCGCTGCTTTCGTCATTAGAAACGGCTGTTTTTTCTAATCGTCTTTCATAAGCGCCTTCTTTTTCTTTGTTTTGTATTAAAAGCGGTAAAAGAAAGAGTTTTGCTGTTGTAAAACCTGCAAGGAAAATTATACAAATAATCAAGCCCATATTAAGAGCAAGCCTTCTTGGAAAAGTTCCCAATGCACCTGCAAGACCGTTGTCAAGTATGGTTATTCCGCCGACTGCTGTCAAGTTTGCGATAACCAGATAAATCCATATTATTGTTATGATAAAAGCGCTTGTCCAAAATACGTATTTCATAAATTAACTCCTGTTTTTCAGATAATTGAGTACTTTTTTTATTTTTTCATCAGGCTCAATTTTCAGCTCTATTATTTCATCAGAAAACGGTTTTGTAAATCTCAAATAGTACGATTGTAACACTTGTTCATCAGTTTTAACTTTTGCCATTCCTGCACCGTAAAGAGTGTCATTAAAGACCGGAAAACCTTTGTGGCTTAAATGTACGCGGATTTGGTGCGTTCTTCCGGTAACAAGAGTTATCTCCAAATAGGTTGCATCTTTATATCGTTCTATAATTTTAACAATTGTTGTACTTTCTTTTCCATTTTCAATAACTGCCATTTTGTGAGGCTGGGCCGGATGTCTGCCTATCGGAAGGTCAATTAAATCCTCCTCTTTTGGATAAACTCCTTTAACAATTGTTCTGTATTTTTTTGTTAAATCATGGTTTTTAATCAAATCAGCAAGATATTCATGCGTTTTGTTATTTTTTGCAATCATCAAAAGTCCGGATGTATTCTTGTCCAGCCGGTGAACAATTCCGCGTCTGAATTCGCCATTTATATCAGAAAGATTTTCACCAAACCTAAAAAGAAGCGCATTGACTAAAGTTCCGGATTTTTCAGTTGAAGTAGGGTGTGTAAGCATCCCCGAGGGTTTGTTTATTACAGCCATGTTTTCATCTTCATATATAATTTCAAGCGGTATATTTTCAGCCTCAATTTTTAAACTCTGTTCTTCTGGAATGCAAAATTCTATTTTATCGCCTTCTTTGACGCAGTAAGAAGGTTTCTTAATTGTTCCGTTAACCTTTATATTGCCGGATTTAATGAGACTCTGAATTTTTGTCCGCGCCAAATCAGCAGTGACTGCTGTCAAAAAATTATCCAGCCTTGTATTTTCATCATTTTCATCTGCTAAAAAAATCATTCTTTTATTCCGATTTCAAAACCTTACTTGGTCTTCTTGAGTAGAATTAGGATTACAAGTGATATAACGCCTACCGTAATAAATATATCAGAAATATTAAAAACCGGAAAGTTGAAAGCTTTTATTTCAAAGAAATCTCTTACATATCCGTAGATAATCCGTTCATGAAGGTTTCCTGCGATGCCTGCTGACAAAAGCGCAATGAAGAAGATACTTTTAAAAGATATTGATTTCAAATGCTTAATCACATAACCGAACAGCAGAACTATTGCTACAACAGAAAGAATTATGAGGAATTCTCTTGCATTTTGCATTATGCTGAAGGCTGCGCCGTAATTTTTTACATAAGTAAGTGCAAAAACCGGTGTTATAATTTTCAATCCTGCGCCAAGCTGTCTGACAAGCTGCGCTGAAAAATACAGGTCAACCCATAGGAAAAAGACGAAACAAATAATCAAATATATGGAACTACTTAGCTTTTTGTGCATTCTCGTCCTCTTCTTTTATGAAGTTATTTTGAGGAATTACATTAACTCTGCTCATCAAAAACGCAATTCCTGACATATAAACCTTTGAATGATTTTCGTCATAAGGCTCTGATTTAGCAATTCCGATTGAGGCTGTAGCGTATTCGTTTATATTTTTTTTGTTTGCAGTAAAAATCCTTTCAAGTTCACTGTCTGCGCCTATAGCTCTAAATGCTTCCTCGGGCTTGTCAAGCGGGTGAATTACAAGCTGTTTGTCAATTGATGCAATTCCGCTTTCGTCATCTGCCAGATCAATAGAAAGTTCTGCAGAATATTCTTCACCTGCGTTGATTACTCTTGGGGCATTCAAATCCATTTTAATAAATCTTGCATCTCCGTATTTGAGCTGTGATTTTTCGCTCAAAACCTGTTCGGAGACAATCTGCCATTTTTTACCGGATTTTTTAAGGTAATAAATGCTGTTAGCGTTTGAGCGGAGTTCGCCGTAAGCATCAACTTTTTCAGATTGTTCGTGCGTTACTGCAAGTGCTGTTTCAAATGTCTGAACGCTTGCATAATCTCCATCAATTTGAATGTCGCGGATTACTGTATCGTATTGTATTTCCGGATAAGTTTCCCAGGTGTCTTTAATTAATTTAAAATAAAGTTTTTTGTCAAATCCGTCATTATTTACGAAGCTTTCATCGTACAAATCAGATAGTTTATCAAGGTCATGAGCGTTTGTAAATTTGTCCTGTTTTACAAAAACCTCTTTAATCTCCTGCTGGGTATTTTTAATTTCTCTGTTTGCAGAAATTCTTGCCTTGTAGCTTCCGACAAACCCGGCCTGTGCCGGTTCTGTCTGCAGACCTGCAAGTGCTAAACTAAATATTAATGTTAAAATAAATCTCTTCTTCATAATACAAAATTATAATATAAATTTTTAAAAACTGTAATAGTATAAATAAATTATTTTTCTACCACGGGTAATCCTTTTTTATTTCCCAATTGTCCTGCATTATAAGTGTTGAGCAGCAAGAAACGCTTCCTGTTGTAGCACAACTTTTTCCATCATAATCTTTACTGCACTTCTTTAGCAGCTCTTCTCTTGACTCTCCCTCGCATGGGGTTGTAAAAACACCGTTTGTCTGCTTGTTCGGGCGCCCTATTGTCAGCATAAAATCAAAAATATCCTTTCCGAGAATATTTGGTCCATGTTCAGGGCCGTTAACATCAATATATAATGCATCCGAATACTGTCCTATACCACAGTGATAAGGGTGAATATGTATAAATGCTCCGTTTTTTAATCTGAATGAGCCTGACCAGTCGTGTTGATAAAAATTTAAGCCTTTAAGAGTTTTATAAGCTGCATAACACTTATATGATTTGCAAATTTGACCGTTCTTTTTGTCAAAAGTTTGAATATACGGTGCAAAATAAGTTGAATAAAGGAAATCAAAATCTTCTCTTGTGTAGGTGCTTCCCTGCCATTGCCCGTAATCAGAACCGTAATCGGCTTTTGCTCTGCTAAAAGCCTGAAGGAGGATTGCATAAGTTGTTTTTAATTTTTCGGCAGTAACTTTTTTTTGATAATTTTTAATTAATTGCGGCAGTGTCATAGCTGCAATGATTCCGATGATACCTAGTGTAATCAAAACTTCTGCCATAGTGAATGCAACGCACGGCTTCTTGAGAAAATTGCAATTGCGTCTTAAGCCGGCATTATTGTGCAAAAGCAGAGTTCGTCTTTTAAATTCGGACTTTTGTTTGAAAATCGTGAGAAAACGTGACTTGTACTTGTGTCCTAATCCTGTGCCAATATGTAAAAGTAGACTTTGTCTCCCCCCCCCCCGAGCCTTTCTTTCAGTCATATCAATGGTTTTCATACTTTCCTCCTTTTTTGTTTGCAAATAAAAAACCTTTATTATAATACTAAAATTTTTAGATTTTTTCAAGATTGATAATAAACCTTTTTTATGCTAATCTTTTTGAAGAATAAGAGTTAGGGAGAAAAAGATGAAAGAATCATATTATCCTCAGGAAATAGAAAAGAAATGGCAGAAGGTTTGGGAAGAGAATAAAGCTTTCAAAACCCCGGACAATAGTGATAAGCCGAAATATTATGCCCTTTCAATGTTTCCTTACCCGTCAGGGAAACTTCACATGGGGCACGTAAGAAATTATACAATTACAGATGTAATTGCTCGTTATAAAAAGATGAACGGGTTTAATGTTCTTCACCCGATGGGCTGGGACAGCTTCGGACTTCCGGCAGAAAACGCTGCGATGAAGCATGGTGCAAACCCTGAAACCTGGACTGACGAAAATATTGCTTATATGACAAAACAGCTAAAAATGCTCGGGCTTTCGTACGATTGGGACAGAGAAGTCACCACCTGCAAACCCGATTATTACAAATGGACTCAATGGCTGTTTTTGCAGCTTTATAAAAAAGGTCTGGCTTACAAAAAAGAAGCCGCTGTTAACTGGTGTGAAGAATGCGGAACAGTTCTTGCAAACGAACAGGTAATCGACGGCAAATGCTGGAGATGCGACCATGTTGTTGAGAAAAAATATTTGTCACAGTGGTTCTTGAAAATTACCGATTATGCAGAAGTTCTTCTTGAAGATTTGGACAAACTTCCGGGCTGGGGCGACAACGTTAAAACAATGCAGGCAAACTGGATTGGCAAATCTCAAGGTGCGCTTTTGAGATTTAAAGTCAAAGAAATTCCGGGAATGGAAGTTCCGGTTTACACAACCCGCCCTGATACGGTTTACGGCATAACATATCTGGTTGTTGCGCCGGAATACAAAGATATTGAAAAACTTACAACTCCCGAAAACAAAGCGGCGGTTGAAGAATATCGTGCAAACGCACGCAAAATGACAGAAATTGAAAGACTTTCAACCGAACGTGTCAAAACAGGCGTTCCTCTTGGAACCCACTGTATAAATCCGTTTAACGGCGAAGAATTTCCGCTCTGGACAGCGGATTACGCGCTTGTTGAATACGGAACCGGTGCTGTAATGGCTGTTCCGACTCACGATACGCGCGATTTTGACTTTGCGAAAAAATATAATCTTCCAATGAAAGTCGTAATCGAAAATCCTGAAAATCCGTCCGACTGCAAGGTTGAAGCTTATACAGAACCCGGAGTTATGGTTAATTCCGGCGAATTCAACGGAATGAAAAACGAAGAAGCTAAAAAAGCGATTACTGAAAAGGCTGTAAGAGAAGGTTTCGGTGAGTTTAAAACACAATACCGTCTCCGCGACTGGCTTGTTTCGCGCCAGAGATACTGGGGCGCGCCGATTCCGGTTGTTTACTGCGAAAAATGCGGAATTCAGCCCGTTCCGGAAGACCAGCTTCCAGTAATGCTTCCGAAAGATGTTGATTTCAGTGTTGTCGGCAAATCACCGATTACAACTTCAAAAACCTTTATTGAAACCACCTGCCCTTGCTGCGGCGGGCCCGCAAAACGCGAAACCGACACAATGGATACTTTTGTATGTTCAAGCTGGTATTATTTGAGATATTCAGACGCGAAAAACGCTGACAAACCGTTTGACAGAGAACTTGTAAACAAATGGCTTCCGGTTGACCAGTATGTCGGTGGAATTGAGCATGCAATTCTTCACCTTTTATATTCAAGATTTTTCACAAAAGCGTTGAGAGATTTGGGACTTTTGGATTTCGACGAACCTTTTAAAAATCTTCTGACGCAGGGAATGGTTTTGAAAGACGGCTCCAAAATGTCCAAATCAAAAGGCAACACGGTTGACCCTGATGAAATCTTTGAAAATTACGGTGCAGATACCGCAAGATTGTTTATTCTCTCAGATTCACCGCCGGCAAGAGATTTCGACTGGTCAGATGCAGGTGTTGAAGGCTGTTACAAATTCCTGAACAGGGTTTGGAGACTGATTTCTTCAAATGCCGGAAATATCACACTTGACTGCAAGCCGGAATTCCCGCTCAAGAAAGAAAATGACGACCTTGTCCGCAAGGTTCATATCGCAATCAAAGGGATTTCAATTGATATTGCAAACGACTTCCAGTTCAATACGGTAATTTCAAAATACCGCGAACTCGTGAACGCAATTTACGATTGGCAGGGCAAAAAATCACAGCTTGATAATGAAGACAAACAGATTGTAAGTTTTGCAATCCTTTCTTTAATCAAACTTATGTCACCTGTTGCGGTTCACCTGACAGAAGAGGCCTGGCATGAACTCGGCGCTAAAACTTCAATTCACGAAGAAGAATGGCCAAAATGGGACGAAAATCTTGCAAAAGCAAGTTCAATTACTCTGATTGTTCAGGTTAACGGCAAACTTAAGGACAAGATTGAAGCCGATGAAGCGTTGAATGAAGATGAATTAAAAGCTCTTGCGCTTGAAAGTCCTAAAGTTAAAGAATTAACCGATGGCAAGACAATTGTAAAAACAATTGTTGTTCCGAAAAAGCTGGTCAATATTGTTGTAAAATAAATTGCCAATTTAAGGTTATTCGTATAACTCAAAGTAAAAACAGGTGTTTGGTTTAATCAAATGCCTGTTTTATTTTTAGGCAAGTACATTGAAAGGCACCAGCTTCTGTATGGCCGTGGAAAAGGAGTTTTGTTTTTCATTAATTTGTCAATGCATTCAATCTGATAATTGCTCTGTGAATTAAAACCTAAACTTCTGTAAAAATAGAACGGCGGATTGTCTGAGTTAACTGCGTCAAGGTGAATACGTCCCTTACAATTAAATCTTCTGCTTTCGCATAGTGCCAGATGAAGAAGTTTTTTCCCGGTGCCTTTTCTTAATTCCTCTGCCTTCAGTTTCTGCACATAAAAGGACTCGTAAAAACTCATGTTTGGATAATAATCCAAACTGTCAACAAGTTCTGGAAAACCTTTCATTAAACCAAGTTTTTTAAAAGAATATTTACCGGTTGTTTTGTCAAATTTCATTGAAGAAAGAATATATGTGTTATTTAATTTGCAGACAATTTCTTTTACTTTTTTACTAAACGGTTTTATCTCCATTAAAGATTGTATATGAAAATCTTTTTTTAGTTTGTCAAATTTTTGTAAGTTTTTGTAATTTTGCAAGGTTTTCTGAAAGCTTGAGCTGATTCTTGCTATATTAATAAAATTATATATGTTATTAATTATTCCCATACATCTAAAGTAAAACAAACCTTTTAAATTTTTTGCTATTAAATTATATTAAAAATTTATAACATTCGATACACGCGGGGATTTATGTATTATAATAACAATGTAGAGACAGTTTTAAGGGATAGAGTTTTGAATAAGAAGTATCATTTTATAGCAATCGGCGGAATTGGGATGAGTGGTCTTGCAAAATATTTGCTGGAAAATGGCTGTGAGGTTTCCGGTTCTGATATAAAAGACAGTAAATATATTGATAAATTAAGAAAATTAGGCGCAAAAGTTTTTATCGGGCACGAGGAAAGCAACCTGCCCGATGATTGTGTTGTTGTTGCAAGCACAGCAATCAAAGAAGATAACCCCGAACTTAAAAAAGCCAAAAGATTGGGTTTGTCAATTTTTCACCGCTCGGATTTACTTGCTGAAATCTCAAAACAGGATAAATTTTTTATTGGCTACTCAGGCACACATGGCAAAACCACAACCAGCGGACTTGCTTCTTATGTTCTTGCTCTTGCCGGTTATGAACCCTCCTTTGTTGTCGGTGGTATAATTCCTGAATTGGGTGTGAATTCTCAATCAACAAAAGGTAAATATTTTGTCGCGGAACTTGATGAAAGCGACGGAACTATTGTAAAATATGCTCCTAATGTTTGTGTAATTAACAATCTTGAACCCGACCATCTTGATTTTTACAAAGATGGAATGAAATCGCTTTTAGAAACTTTTGAAAAGTTTATCTCTAATATGAAGGACGATTCAATAATTTTGATTAACAATGATTGTGAAGTTTTGAAACAGCTTCATGCACATAAAGTTTTGACTTTCGGGTTGAATGAAGCTGATTACACGGCAAAAAATATCGTGTTTAATCAGGATTGTACAACCTTTGATATTTATTTTAAAGGTACGGTTTTAACTTCGCTTTCGATAATTCTTAAAGGCCGACACAATGTTTATAACGCGCTTTCGGTTGTCGCAAGCCTTCACCAGGCAGGCGTCGATATTGCGCAGGTTAAAAAACACTTTGCAACCTTTACCGGCATGGGCAGAAGATTTCAAAAAGTTGGTGAATTCGACGGAATTACCATTTATGATGATTACGCGCACCACCCGACCGAAATCAAAGCAACATTATCATGTGCTGAAAGTTTCAAAAACAAACGGGTGATTGCAGTATTTCAGCCGCACAGATATTCCCGTCTGAAAAATCTATGGAATGATTTTCTTGGCGCGTTTGATGGTGTTGATAAAGTTGTTGTAACAGATGTCTATGCGGCTTCTGAAGAGCCGGTTGCAGGAGTGACCGGAGCTGATTTTGCGGAAGACCTTTCTAAAAAAATCACTGTTCCCTGCAAGCATATTCCAGGAGATATGAAAGCTGTTGCAAAAGAGCTTTTCCCGCTTCTTGAAAACGGTGATGTTGTAATCGGACTCGGAGCCGGCACAATTACTGCACTTGGAAAAGAGCTTCTTGCATTGAATGAGGAAGGGATGGCAAATGTTGCAAAGTGAAGAAAATTATGATGTAAAAAAAATGACATCTTTCAAAATCGGCGGCGAAATTGCAAGAATGTATTTTCCGACAACGGTTGAAGAATTCACGCAAATAAAAAAGCTTGAGCCTGATGCTTTTGTTGCGGGAAATATGTCAAATATTCTTGTTTCATCAGAAGGCTATGACGGTGTGGTGATTTGTACAAAGAAAATGGATGAAATCCGTTTTGAAGGAAATACTGTTTTTGCAGGCGCCGGAGTCCGCGGTACAAAACTTTCCAAAATGGCAGCCGAAAAGAACTTAAGCGGTCTGGAATTTATGGTTGCATTTCCGGGTTCTGTGGGCGGCGAGGTTTTTATGAATGCCGGCGCGCACGGGCAAATGATTGCAGATGTTTTGAAATCTGCCAAAATTTATTGCCCGGAAAACGGCGTAATAACTCTAACAAATTCGCAAATGGAATTCAGTTACAGAACTTCAATCTGCCAGAGAAAACCCTATTCGGTTTTGGAAGCAGAATTTGAACTTTCTCCCTCCACAACAGAAGCAATTCAGGAAAAAATGAATGAAAATCTTTCGTTTCGCCAAAATAAACAGCCGTCTTTGACTTTGCCTAATTGCGGAAGCACTTTCAGAAATCCGGAAGGTGATTCTGCGGGCAGACTGCTTGATGCGGCGGGCGTTAAGGGGCTTGTTTCAGGCGGAGTTCATGTTTGGGAAAATCACGCGAATTTTATTATAAATGACGGCGACGCTACATCGTTAGATGTTTTGCGGCTTATGGATGAAATGTATTCATGTGTGAAATCAAAATTTAATATAGAATTGAAGCCCGAAGTCAGGTTTTTGGGCGGAAAAAATAAAGAAGAGGTTGAAATATGCAAAAAGTTGAAAATGATATAAATAAAAATGCTAAAATCGCGGTTCTTTGCGGCGGTTTGTCTACGGAAAAAGAAATTTCAATACGTTCAGGCAAGGGCTGCTTTGAAGCCTTGCAAAGGCTTGGTTATAAAAACGCAGAGATGGTCGTTGTAGATGAAGATATCGCACTTAAACTTAAAAACGGCAAATACGATTATGCGTTCAATGCTCTTCATGGCAAATTCGGGGAAGACGGATGTATTCAGGGCATTTTGGAAATCCTTCACCTTCCATACACAGGCTGCGGCGTTATGGCAAGTTCTTTGTGCATGAATAAAGAATTTACAAAACGAATTCTTTCAACAAATTCTGACATAATAATGGCAAAGTCTGCTTTCGTTCAAAATGGCGATGACATTTTTGAAAAAACTAAAGATTTGACCTATCCGCTTTTTGTAAAACCTGTATCTGAAGGTTCAAGCTTCGGTATGACAAAAGTTGATAGAAAAGAAGACCTGAAAGTTGCTTATGACCTTGCAGTTAAGTATAATAGTGATGTTTTAATTGAAGAATTTATCGACGGCTTTTTTATAACCGTCGGCGTTCTTACTGACGCCAAAACCGGTAAAAATTTTGCGACTGAAATTCTTGAAATCAGACCGAAAACCGAATGGTACGACTTTGAAGCAAAGTACACAAGCGGAATGTCTGAATTTATTTGTCCGTCAAGTTTGTCAAAGGACGTCAGCGATAAAGTTAAGGAAATTTCAGTGAAAGCTTTTGAAACAGCAGGCTGCAGCGGCGTTTCAAGGGTTGATTTTATGATGAAAGATGATATTCCGTATCTTCTTGAAATCAACACAAGCCCCGGAATGACTGCGACAAGCGACCTTCCGGCGCAGGCTAAAGCAATGGGAATTTCCTATGATGAATTGGTTCAGATAATTTTAAACAGTGCAGGTTTGAATAAATAAACGGCAGAAACAACATGGATGAAAATAACCACATATCTGAAGATGAAATCGTAGATGGTAAAAAGCTTGTAAAACGTATGCAGCGAAGCCGTCAGGTTAGAAAAGGACGTAAACGTCAAAATGCGTTTCGAACTTTTTTGTGTCTGGTTATGAATGTTTTAATCATTTTGTCTTTGGTATATCTGACACAGATGCCTCAGTGGTATCTTGATGAAAACATTTTTTCGGTTTCCGACAGCGGTGCGCTTGAGATTTTGAACAATAAAATAGTTTCGACGAAAAAAATTCTTGCTGCACTGAAGACCGTTGAAGTACCTGAGGTTCCTGTATATATGGCGAAAACCGATAATTTGAAAGAAAAACTTCTCCAGTTTCCGCCGGTTGAAGAGGTTTACATAAGAAGATATGCATTTCCGGCGCGTTTGCAGATTATTCTGAGAGAACGCGAACCGTTTATTACAATTTCGCCTGATGCTAAGGTTCAGCCTGTTGCATTTTTTACAAAAGACGGAAAACTTATCGGACGCGAATATCTTCCGCTTAAACCGGAGTTTAAAACACTTCTTGTTCTTTCATACGGCAACAAGGGCGATGATTACAGCAAATGGGATTTGAAAAAGCTTCAAAAACTTGACAGAATTGCAAGATATATAGAGGTTTATTCAAAAGAACCGGTTGAATACGTTGACCTTCGAAATCCAGAGGATGTTTATGTGAAAATTAAATCTGTTAACATCAGATTAGGAAGGCTTGACGAGCATGTTAATGAAAGAATTGAAAGAATTCCGTCTATTCTTCCGGAGGTTCAGCTTATGGATACAAAAATCAAGTACCTTGATTTGCGCTGGAAAGACACTAACTATTTAAAACTCGACAAATAGGAGAAATTATGAAAATCGAAATTGCCCAAATAAAATTAAAAACAGGAGATTTCAACTTTAATTATGAAAATATAATCAAATATATTGAAAAGTCAGACGCCGGATTGATAATATTTCCTCGTTCTGATATTGAAGCGCTTGGCGGCAAAGACCTTGTTTATAACGAAGCCTGCCTTCAAAAGGAAGTTGAAATGTTTGAAAAAATTGCCGGAAAAAATTACCCGAAAACAATTTTAATCGGCGACGTTTTGATAAAAGATGAGATGGCAGAAGAGGTTGAGTTTTTTGAATTCGATGGCAGAAAAGTTTATGTTTCAGACAGCTTTATCGAAGATGTTGACTGTGATTTGTATGTGCTTTCACACAACAAATACTTTGCAATGAACACATACGACGCTTTTGTTGAAAGTATTGATGCAAAAACTGATTTTATTTTCATAAGTTCAATCGGAATGGCAGATGAAAATATTTTTGCAGGCGGAAGTTTTGCCAAAAACAAAAATAACGAACTTGTTTTGCAGCTTCCTGTTTGTGAAGAGGTTTCAGCCACGGTGGATTTTGAAAAACCTGCTGAATTTCATCCTGAAAACACGGAAGAAAGTGTTTATAAAGTAACAACTTTTGCACTGAGAGAATATTGTGAAAATACAGGATTTAAAAAAGTAATTTTAGGCCTGTCAGGCGGTATTGACAGCGCTTTGACTGCGGCGCTTGCAGCTGATGCTCTGGGCAGAGAAAATGTTTTGGGCGTTCTTATGCCGAGCATGTTTTCATCCGAAGGCAGCGTGACAGATTCGATAGCCCTGGCGCAAAATCTCGGGATTAAAACCATCAAACATTCGATAACGCCGCTTTTTGATAACTTTATGGAGAAAGTCGCTCATGAAAGACTTCATGATTTAGCGGAAGAGAATTTGCAGGCAAGATTGCGCGCTTTAATTTTAATGTTTTTCTCAAACCGCGACAATTACCTTCTTCTTTCAACCGGTAACAAATCCGAAGCTTCAATGGGCTACGGAACTTTGTACGGCGATTTGGCCGGCGGTTATAATTTGATTTGTGATTTGACAAAGACAAATGTGTACAAACTTGCCAATTATATTAACAGAAACGGCGAAATTATTCCGCAGGAGATTATAGACAAAGCGCCTTCCGCCGAGCTTCGTCCGAACCAGAAGGATCAGGATAGTCTGCCTGAATACGCCGTATTGGATGATATTATTGAAATGTATGTTGAAAAACTTTGTCCGTTAGAAGAAATTTATGAAAAATATGACAGGGCTTTGGTTGATGAAACTGTGAAGAAAATTCATCGGGCGCAATTTAAGCGTAAACAGTGCTGTTTAGGAGTAAGGTTGACTGAAAGGTCTTTTACAAACGGAGTTTCGTACCCTATTGTCCAAAGATATTTATAAAAACCCGAATTGTCGGGTCTTTATAATTCACCTGCAGTATATTTTTTATAATAATACTTAGTATCAAGAAACCCTGGCTTAGTGAGGGCATAATACGTGCAGCCAAGTCCTGCATATAAGCCTTTCTCCGATTCATTGCAATTGTAGTTGTATGGATTTGAGCAACCGATTTTGCCGCCGCATGGCATAATCTGTTTTTCCATAACACGAAAAGTAAATACATCCCGTCCCCAGGCATTTGGTTTTTTAAATGGGCCGTTTACGTCAACGCTTATCATACGTCCATGTTTATTAGTGCCGCCAAAAATAATCAGTCTGCCTTCTTTAGTTAGGAATTTATTTTTGGAAAAATAGTAGTTTGAATTGGGAGTATTACCAGTGGTAATATTGATTTTGTCTCCAGCATATGTATAATAGATGATATCCTCTTTATAGCAGGAATTGTTGCTGCAGTCCTTGGCATTGTCATAATATTTCATAAAAAGATTTTTAGTTTGTTCATCATCATATAGTTTTATAACATTCCCGATATCTTCGCCGTGTTCATTTGAAATTAAATTAACTATGTTTTGAAGTTCGGCATAGCTTTTGTTTAGGGAAACCAGAATTGATTTTGTCTGCTGTTTCTGAATCAAAGCCGGCAGCGTCATAGCTGCAACAATCCCGATAATGCCGACTTTCCATTCAGGATTGAAAAGAACAATTGCCG
>ENA-ORUW01001176-ORUW01001176.1-human-gut-metagenome-genome-assembly--contig:-NODE-1176-length-19816-cov-7.474014_pt1 | contig 19816 bp, 17 predicted proteins | sample MGYA00242088_ERZ509227 | MGnify/ENA primary metagenome ERZ509227 (study PRJEB26280, sample SAMEA2338816) | human gut metagenome | biome: human gut; feature: human-associated habitat; material: faeces... | reverse complement strand
ATCATATAATTTATTGTCATCATCAAGCATAAGAGATAATAATTCTTCGATAATAATACCTTCTCTCTATAATTTATTTTTTCAATCTAACAAATCCGCCATAGCAGCTGTTTCGCTTCGCTCTGTTTTTTCAAAATGAACATATCCAAATTTTTCATTTCCAGACAGTTTTTTGACTACAGATAAAAGTCCATTGTTGTTGCGAAAAATGTAACTGTCTGTTTGCTTGAAATCCCCATTCATCCACAGGGTAGAACCTTCGCCAACTCTTCCTATAAGAAGTTGAACATGTTCCTTAGTAAGGTTTTCTGCCTCACTACAATAAATAATCGAGTTCTTTAAATCTCGACCACGAATATAGCCAAGATGTTCTACTTCAATATTTCCAGACATTATCTGCATATCTAACCCTGTTTCTCCACCCAGATGGTCAGCTAATACCATTGCATAAGGTCTTAACTTTGATGACTTATCGCCAGGAATATACCCAATCTCATTAGCATCTTTAACCCCTATTGCATTACGGATGTATATCAATTTATCGTATTTTCCATCTTCAACAAACCTCAGCGCATTGGACAACATTACAATGTCTTTTCCGCTACCGAAGCAACCGGAGATAACTTTTATTGTCATGTCTTTATTCTGTAGCATGTCGAAAGCCAATGTTTGCTGTGGATTTCTTGGTTTGATTTTTCCAAGAAAATGACTATTTACCTGTTTGTAGGAAAGAGATACATATTCTGATCCGTTCCAACGTCGATAGTCCACGACCTCTCCATCCGATTTCCTTACAATGAGATATTCATTTTTAATGCACCCAAACCTGTTTTCGTTTTGATGTAAATAAAAATCACTCATCTCCTGATCGGAGAGAGTGACATCCTGATATCCTTTATAATCATCAATGTTTTTTATTAAATCTAAGTCAGCCATACTTTTGGTTTTTAAACCAAATATTTCTCTTGAAATAAATCGGCAGTCCAAATCTTCTGTACAGACTAACACAGGAGAACGTTTATTGCATTGATAGGCAGTACTCAAAATGATGTTATCTGGGGTTTCATCCAAAAAGAAATCTTGGAGAATATTTCGCGTTTCTGTGTCATATCGTATAACTGTATACTTGCCATAATTTTCGTCAAGTAAATGAGCAATTTTTCTTGCTTTGTATTTAATTTCATTATCCTTTAACCCAGAAGATTTGATATTTTCAATTTCCTCTAAAGTCTTTTGTGAGATAATAAAATTCTCATTGAATGCAGCATCTTGTAAATTAAGAAGAGCATTCGTATCTAGGAACAACGTATAATTCAATAGTGTGTCCCACCCTTCTGTTAATATTTTCTGTCGTGCGTCTCTATGAGCCGCCCTTTGCGGTATTCTTCCAATTGTTCCAGAAGTTTCTTGTGCTCTGTCGCATACTTCTTGCAGGCACTGGAATAAGTACGGTGAATATGTTTCCGCCATTTCCAACCGCGAGACAGAAGATATCTGCATTCCTGATCGCTTATCGGTACTATAGTAATACACTCCTTTATAAGTTATTTTCTCGAATGAGAAGAATCGGAAAGCCTGGATTCGAACCAGGATCTTGCTTTCTCTGTTTTATGATGACCATCGTTGCTTTGTCCATTAAGCTACATTCCGATAGAAAGAACACCAGTGACGATACCACCAGAACAGTAGTACCGCCACCAGCAAATAGAAGAGATAAATTAGTATATTTGAATATACAAAAGAAAACTGGAATATCTAATACAATTCTGAACAATTGAATTTCTTCTATACCCTTGATAATTACTTAATTGAAATTTTCGCGATACGTTTCATCGAAATGACAAAATAACAGTAGTGCAATTTTCAAAATAACAACAGAACATCTTCGCACAGATAGAAACGGTGTATGCCCAATATCAGTCTTTAAAAGTAAGCTGACAAATACTTTCGCATTTTTACAAAATGTCTTCTTTAATCTGTATGTTATGTATTAAGTACATATGAGCTATGTTGATTACATCGCCAAATGTGATATGTTGGTATATCTACCTCGCAGCTTCTTACTTCACCTGCGACCGAAGCGTCCAACAACTGCACTATCAATTCCAGATTTCTTTTCTATATTTAGCTCTTGCAAAGCCGATAGCCCGAATCGAACAGGCGACATACGGGGTACAAATCCGTCGTTCTACCAACTGAACTATATCGGCTTATAAGGAAGGTGCTTACGAAAGCACCGCATCCTCTAACGTATCATCAAAACTCCATTTCGGTGTAAAATCAACCTCTGTGGTAACTTCCAAAAGATCAAGTTTTGTAGAGTTATTATCCGACTCTTCGCGCCATTTGCGAGAGAGATTTCTTACAGTATTTCTATCAAAGTTAATTGTGGAAATAATTGTCTTAGGATATACATATCTTACCTGGTCTCCATTTTCGTTGAATTTATAATCAAATCCCTGTGATTCTTCACTGGTAGTTTTATGTTTAAGCATATCTATCAACGTGATTACACATCTTTGACGCACACGATTCATAGATACCGTAGAATCAATATCAATATCCGTTTTTCTTTTGGCATTTGAAATCGCATCTGTCAAGCGGGTCTTTTCATTTACAACGTCAAATACAAAGTCAATTAATTCATTAGGCGTAAATTCGCAATCTTTGTATTCCACATTGAATTCTTCGTCATTAGCATCTTTATTCACCTTTTTGCGATTATGAGTCTCCTTTTTCTTTACGATGAAATTTTCGTCTCGGAGCAGTATAAGTGCCTCATCAATAAAACTATCTAATAAATTCTGGTAACGAAAAGCTTCTTTTAACACCATATTATCAATCACTCCTTCCAATTCGTTACAGCTATATGCAATGGGGACAGTGTTATTTAACTGCCCCATGTCATATTTTACTACTAAGACTCGTCTTCCTTACTTATATGCCGCATTGGATAAAAGCGGCGAAGGGTACTCACAGTCAATACCACTTTCTCCCTTCATAAGTGGATTAATGATAACCGTCAAAACCCTATAAATAAAAGGGTTTCTGACACCAAAGTTCCACAGGTGTATACCAAAAATGATTACGCAGATACAAAACACCTAAGAAATGCTTCTTTGTTGACATCATAAAGGATTTTCAATAGTAAAGATCGGTTAGTGTTTAGCGTCGTTTTCATATTGATATTATTCCTGGCGATATTAGGCGTAATTTTAAAAGCACGATCTAATAACCAAGACATCAGCCCTATATATTTTCCTGATATTTTTGCATTCCTTATAGATTCTATCAGTTTATCAAAATCACTTTTTAAAAGAAGATAGTTCTCAGTGGAGTCACTAACATTATGCAAATACAAGTCTAAGGAATAATCGGAAATCAATTCTTCAATGCGCCTGCTAGTTTTTCGGTTAATATCTAATTTGTGCTTAACAAAAAAATGAGACATTGGGAGAGTAGATGTTTCATATTTTGCCCTAGGAAGATCTAACCGATACAAGTAGTTCATAGGGCAATTTAATTCAGGATTGATATTTTTTTTATTAAAATTTTTCTTAATAATGGACCAAAACTGTGGGTATTTATTATCCTTCAAATTCATATCCTTCTTAATTCTCTTAATCTCTTCAGTGGTATTCACATCGAATTGCCTTTTCGCGGAGTCGATTGCAATCTGAGCAAGTACAGAAAGAATACAAACATAATCATTGTATTTTGAATCTTTAAAACTACATGCATAAGTTTGAGCAATTTGCGCAAGGTTACTTGATTCACCAATATCAACTTGTGACTTCGCAAGAGAACTATCAATGAGTGCATAAGATTCTAGTGTATTAGGGTATTTCTTATTAGACTTCTTAATATTATTTTCAATAGTTGCATAGTTCCGATAGCACCTTCTTGCGTGTTCTACAATTTCCGGCTGATTGGTAGTATATCCAAAGTCAGAATCTTGATCTGCAATTGTTATATCCAAGGCTCTTTATCCTTGGCTTCTCCGAATTTCTCCGGAGTGTCAGACTATATCTTTACCGTCGGCTTTACGTTAGGGTAATCGGCGCTCGTGGAAGGATTATCGTTTTGCCTACTCACCTTCTAGTCGTTGATCCTCTCTACTACATAATGGCATTCATAGATTTGGGTGCTGATTAGCATATGTTAAATCACGTAGCATCCCAGCAATTCACCGATTATCTTTAGAACAAGGTTTCCCTTGAACTGGGCCAGTATGTTGACCCGTTGTTCCGACTTTGGAAATCCGTACCAATCATATTCACAGCAATAATCTGTCGCCCGAAGTTAAAGTATCTTTCAAATTTACTACTGTATGTATTATGAAGATACGTCAAATTGTTTTTTGAATTAAACGGACTCCGGAAAAATGCAAGATATTCCCCGCTATTAAATCTTTCCGTATAACATTGAATGGTCCCTTCTTCCTGATAGAAAGTATCGTCCAGATCTACAGAGGATTCATCACCCGTGGTAGCGTAGAGAAGCATTGCATATGGAGAACCCACGATGGTAAGATTTTCCGCATTTTGTATAATCTGCCCACTCCTGAAATTCATAACATAAGATTCAATGATCTTTCGCCTGCGATCTCGGAAGTAAGAACTTCTTTCAAATTCCGGATTGTGTTCTACTAGAGCTACCAGGGCTTCGAAATCATTTGAGAAGTTTGCATTCCTCTTCAGGTAATCCAAAAACACATCTGTGTCCATCTTAAGCTGAGTAATATAATCCACGCTTTTTGACACAACGTTGCCCATGATATCTTCGTCCAGTGAATTTGCCATCTGGTAACTCATCCTCTGTACATCGCCCAATTTACTCTCGTGTGCGGTCTTTACAATTCCAAACATGCAATCACAATCCTCAACCCATTTGCACCAATAATCATAAGATTTCCCAAACTTAATCCATTTCATGGCATTATCTGTGGTGATGAGCTTTATATCTTTGACATAATGATCACACCCGAACATATCTGTGACAGTTGCCGTTTCATATTCATCGCCGAAATAGTCTCGAAAGAATTTCTGCAGATAACTGTGAAAGGCAGCCATCTTGCAGAAGTGTTGCCGCAACAAAATATATCCATTGCAGTTCTTAGGAAATATACTGTCGTCTATCAAAGCCTGTCCATCAAATAAAGTATTTTTCAATTTATAGTTGTCAACTTTCCGTGCGATGCAATGTCGGTTTTCGTCTGTTTCAATGCTGATTACGTTTGTTTCAAAGAATCGATCTATGTCTTTCAGAACTAAAATGTTACGAGGATTAATTTTAACTTTTCCTATAATGCCACTAGAAACCAAAGAAGCATAAGCACTGATCTCCACAATCATTGGATTGTCATCAGATGGATGAATCCCCATGTATAAAAAGTCACGTGCTTTTTCATAAAGACTGTCTCTTATAAACATACAGGTACCTTTTTTTGCTTTTCCAGTACTCCGATATAGCATTTTATAGTGAATGTTTTCGCGCTTCTTCTCGTTCCCCCTCTTGTCCCGTGAGATGTAAGTAACTGTGACACCTTCCATGTAAAATTTTCGGCGTATCTGATCCGTAGTTAGCGATATGTATTTATTTCTATTCTGATAAGTAAATTTGATTAATTCCAGGATTTTCTTTTTTTGATCTGAATACTTTTGAATCAGGTAAGAGTCATTATGTATTTTCGCCCGTTTATAAGCATATATAGTATCAAAAGCAACACGATGTAAGTGATCAAGTTCTTTCTGATAAGAACGCGAGCCGTAGTTGAATTCCAGGCAAATGATATCTCTTGTTGATTCTTCTTTCCACACAGATAGGCCATTTGCCATAAGGAAATCTTTAAAAAGACTGTTGGTAAACATTGCGTCTTTGTATTCATAATGATCTCGGACACCAATGTTGTATTCCAACAAGGTACTGGCTTCTATATTTTTTATTTTGATTCCGTATTCACTAATAAAACGATCACCCCTTTTTAATACTCATACAAGTGTAATAAAAATTCATAAAGCTCATCAGGGGAAGATATGGTAACTTCCTGATGGCGTTGATCTAAGAACAAATCCGGGATACACTTTTTCCCAAAGTTTGTCTCAAAACAAAATTTCTCAATATAGTCATTACAGTCCGCTTCGCCCCAGATCGTGTGCAAAACTTTAATTAAACTTGATACACAGTCTGGCTGATAAATATATCCGTCGACGTTATGTTTTTTAAATAACTGATTCAGACTTTTTTGATATTCCAAAACTGTTTGAATCTCTTCTATACATGAAACAAAAACTTCTTTAGGCAATAACTTCTTAATCATTTTCTTTTAACCTTTCCTTATTTCTTATGAGAAAATCGTATAGATGTTCCAAGGAATTTAAAGCAATATTTTCTCCATCTTCTTCGGTAACGCAACCTGGTTTATATCTACTTCCCCAATTTAATTCAAATACATAATAACTAATCCAGTTGTCAACATCTTCAAATAGGCATTCCAATAACTCAATAGCTATTTCCACGCAATTCGGTTGAATCAGATATCCGTCAACATGAGATTCAACGAAAAATTGGTTTAATTTATCATGATAGGAGTCCACTTCCTGGATCTTATTCATGACTTCACAAAAATTTTCTCTATCCATCTTTTTACTTTTCATATTCTTATCCTTTCTCCATAGTTCTAACATCATATCCAAGCCACTCTAAAAGTTCCCGTAAACTTCGAATACATTCAAAATGAATTTGTCGTCCGTCTAAATTTTCTATGTATTCCTCACCATCCGTAATTCCTTCACCACAGATATCGCAGTAGTGGTCAGTAGGAGCGGGAGAGTAGTTAGGGCATCCAGAGACACAGGGATCATGTCGGCATAAATTACACATTTGCATCTTCTCCTTGCAACGAGTTTTCTAAAGATAAGATTTTTTCTAATCTTTCAATGTATGGATCAAAGAAATCTGTCGTGCAAGCTTGATCACAAATGCGGCAAAGATTCATCCGAATAGTTTCTCTTGTACCAGATACATATTGACAATCTACTTTTTGCGTTGCAATTCTATGGCGGAAGTCTGAGGATGCCTTTTTAATCCACATAGTAACAACGTATTTTTCTTTTTCTTTATCAAAACGGTATTGGCATTCCGCCGTATATCCTGCGTATTTGCTTCCAGATGGTAAATTAATATCAATGGTGTATCCAACATTTTCATATTTAAGCATATAGTAATTCCTCTCATTTCTTTGTTTTATTTTTTCGTAATCTATCTGGACTTACACAGACAAAGGGCAGATATCTGATGCCAGAGAGATTACGGTTTATTTCTCTTTCCCAGATATTCTCGTTTCAATTTTGCTTTATATGCATTTGGATCTTTCACGAAATATACGGGGATTTTATCAAGTCCTTTTATCTCGGCGATACGCACAGTGCTATATCCATCTAGCAAATTGTGGTGCTTATCCAAGATTACTTTTGATTCGAATTCTCCAGTTTTATACCAATATTTCTTTTTCTGATTGAATTTTTTGAACCCGATTCTATGTTTTCGAAATTCCGGCGGGACCTTTATTGTTCTTGTATATACCCAATACTCATAATTTTCATCGTATATGCCAAATAATTTCTTAATACCTCGAATCAAGTTTCCACCTCCAGATTTGTCCAGGATTAGTAAATAGTTTTTCAGTCCACCTTATTGACGATTCAATCTTTGCGGCGGTGCTGCCAGGAATCTTAGGTGGATAATCTGTACAGAAATCACCAGCGCCTATTTTTTGCACTGCGTATTTATGAAATTCTTCCCGCGTAGGAATATGTGGTTTAAGTTGTTTTGTCATTTTTGTCTTGCTGTTTTCGTCTGTCATATGTAATATTTCTTCTCCTTTTCTGAGTTTCCATTTGAGTTTTGATCATGGTTGATCCATCCTTTCAGTGTGATTGGGGATATAATATATTTCATTAATCTCGTAAGAATCCTACAATTTTTGCATTATCTGTTACATTTATTAACTCTCCTTTCAATTCATTTGTTTTTAGATGCACTAATTTCCGTGTTTTTACTTGCGACTATTCAACTTCTTTTCTGCGCTAGTTGCGCCGTTAATCACTCAATTATTTCTTCCGCATTCTCTGCCGGAGTTCCCGCGCTATTTTCCGCAATCCAGTTCTTCAACAGGTTTCGCATACGGGCACTGGGCACATAGATCCATATCTCCTTACCGTCGCGGATCGCCGACCGCCAGATAAACTGAAGCATCTCGGATAAGGCGAATCCGTCCTCATCTACTTTTACACCGTGTTGCAAAAAGAAATTCTTGATTCCGGTATTCAGGTAACGATTTACGGGGTATGCCACAGAAACCCGGTCACGGTACTTATTGCTTGCCCGCATATTAAGAGGAACAAAAGCTCTTCCATATCCTTTTCCAGAAAGTTGTTGCTTGAAGTCTTTAAATGTTGTCCAAAGATTCTGTGAACTTTTAGTTCCTCTTTTGTTTATAAAAAAATTGCAAATGTTTTTGCGCAAGCGTTCCATATTCTCTGTTTCTGAATTCTTTTCATACCATGATTTCGACAAAGCACATTCCCCATTTCTCTTAGTCATATTCAACTTTTGGTCTTCAAATATGTGAATTAGTTTTTTAAAATCATAATTGAAAGGAATTGCTTTATCTGGATTATCAGTGAAAGTATAGTTGCCGTTTCCATCTTTTCTTATGTAAATATAACTATATGGCATTTTAAAATAGTCAAAGTAACAGCGTTGTAATTGAGCATTAAACATGTAGGTCATAACAATAACTTTTTTAAATGCATTAAAAATTTTTATCGGAAACAATTGCATCAATCGTGCATCACCGTAATATGCCAATCCTCCTATTTGACACAAATGCTTTATATCATCGAAGACACCTTTATACTTCTTCTGCTCTGGATTCCAAGAAATCATACCTGTTTCTTCGCTGACATTAATGTATTCACCATTAATACTGTGAAAATCGATAGATGAGATAGGATACACATCAACAACATCTGCCACTTCATCAAGAATTAACGTATAATTCTTTCTTCGGCATAAAGAAACTATTTCCATGTCAAAATTTCTAAACAAAGCATGTGTCGATACGATATTGTTGCCTTTCTCCAAGAGATATTTCATCCCTTTTAGTTTTGTCCCTATTACCCTAGGATCTACAAAATGTTTTTTTGAGCAAGACTCCTTGATTCTCTCCACTTCATCCAGATATGGTGTGATGTAAAGAAACTTCTCATCCGGACTGGCAGCGTTCATATAATTGATCGCCGCCGAGGTCTTCCCTGATCCCATCATCATATCTACAACCTTCACTTCACAATCAAAATTCATCATTTCACATTTCTCCTTTTTTCAATCTGTGCAATGTCTACGGGTTACAATTACTACTTCATTATTCACCATGCATATAAACGAAAAATTTCGTGATTCATACATTCCCACTAGTGAATATTAGAAGTTACGTATTTTTACTCCTACGCGGAAACCTGAAAAATGTAGTTCATCATCTGGTTTCGTTTTTCGGTTAATTCTACTGACGTTGGTCTTTTTCAAAAAATAACCTTTTTTAAATCAAAACGTGATATGCTACAAGTATTGAATTTACAATGCTTTCATACACTTTACGACTCAACAAATATTCATTTTTGTGTAAAGTAAAAAGTTATATTTTAAGCTATATATTCCCTGTTTATAAGGGCTTTTTGTACTTGTTACTTTTTTAAAGGGATATTATATATATACCTAGATATAAAAATATACATTCTGTGGGATTCCGTTTCCCAAAAGAACGGAAGACCACACCAAGCTTGTTACAAGCGCGGTAGCTTATATGGAATTCTGCGAGTAACCTTCGGGGTTATGTTTACATCCACATCTACATGTTCACTTTTTATTTGTGAAAATCTGCAATTTTATTACCGGACATTACATGTTTCATTTCTTTTGTGGCCACAGTAAGAAAGAAAAATATTTATTGTGCCGGTAGGAGTATATGGTAATATAAGAGAATATGTTCTCCTGGAGATGTGTGTAAGAAAAGCGGGAGAGTAGTGTTATATACGATTTTGGCGGCACGCTGCCATATATTGACTGTTGTACAAGCCTTCGCGCAATCGTGCTTGCGCTCGTGTTGCTCAATTTTGCTGCGCAAAAAATCGCAACATTGATCCGGTATATATTTAGAAGTGCGAGAATCTCACATAATGACGCACGAAACTTTTCAGGCTTTATTCACTGTGTGGCGCAAATCAGAAGAATAAAGTGTATTACTTTGAGTCTACTTTAACTCCGAACCTGTTTTGGCTGGATTTGAAGAAGATTGATTTTAGTCCGAAGGCTGGGGTGAAGAAACTGTCCTTGACCAAAGGAGAAATTTACGCAGGAGATGCCGTGAAGGATTTGAAGGATAGTCAATCATTTACTTTCCTTTTCGAAACTCCGGTGATGTAGTCGATAGTTAGTTATGTGGTAAGAGGTCTTTTTTTGAATAAAAAGGAACGGTAGGCAAAGGATTTATCCGCTTGTCTACCGTTCTTCTTTTATCTTCGTGTCCTGCGTGCGGCTATAGGCAGCCTTTATCTTTTCGCATATTCCTGATGGAACTTAATCACTGCCTCTATTCCTTTCCGGAATATGTCCAGCGAGAAGTTTTCGTTGGGTGAATGGATCGCATCCGATTCAAGTCCGAAGCCCATCAATACGGTTTTGGTTCCTAATACCTGTTCGAATGTCGAAATGATAGGAATACTTCCGCCACGACGTACTGCCAGCGGTTTTTTGCCGAAAGCTATCTCAAAACCTTTTTCCGCAGCCTGATAGGCAGGAAGGGAAATCGGGCAGACATATCCCTGTCCTCCGTGCATTGGGGTTACTTTTACCTGTACGGTGTCGGGAGCCATTTGTAAGATATAATCTGCAAACATCTGCGAAATCTTGTGATGATCCTGATGCGCAACCAGTCGGCAGGAAACTTTCGCATACGCTTTCGAGGGAAGGACTGTCTTGGAGCCTTCACCTGTATATCCTCCCCAAATGCCGCATACATCGAAAGACGGGCGGCAACTGTTGCGTTCCAGTGTGCTGTATCCCTTTTCTCCGAAGAGTTCTTTCACTCCGATGGCTTCTTTGTATTTCTTCTCATCGAACGGAATATGGGCGATCATTTCCCGTTCTGCTTGCGGTACTTCTTCTACGTCATCGTAGAATCCGGGGGCGGTGATTCTTCCGTCTTTATCTGTTACTTTGCTGATTATTTCGCAAAGCACATTGATCGGATTAGCTACCGCACCTCCGAAGTGTCCCGAATGCAGGTCACGGTTCGGTCCGGTCACTTCTATTTCCCAGTAAGCCAGTCCGCGCAGACCGGTGGTGAGGGATGGAAGTTCGGCACCCAGCATGCTGGTATCCGAAACCAGGATAACGTCTGCTTTCAACAGCTCTTTATGCTCTTCGCAGAAGGCTTCCAGGCTGGGAGAGCCGATTTCCTCTTCTCCTTCGAAGATAAACTTGACGTTATTTTTCAGCAGTTCGTTCTTGACGAGATATTCGAAGGCTTTGACCTGGATAAAGGATTGTCCTTTGTCATCATCCGCTCCGCGTGCCCAGATGTATCCGTCCCGTACTTCGGGTTCGAAGGGCTGGCTTTTCCACAGTTCCAGCGGTTCGGCAGGCATTACGTCGTAGTGGGCGTAGACCAATACTGTTTTGGCATTCGGGTCAACGATCTTTTGTGCGAAAACAATCGGGTTACCCTTGGAAGGCATCACCAATGCTTCATCCACTCCGGCTTCGAGCAGTAGTTGTGCCCAGCGTTGGGCGCAAGCCAGCATATCGTCGTGATGTTCCGGCAGGGCGCTGATACTGGGAATACGGATGAGGCTGAACAGGTCCTCCATAATCTTCGGTTCGTTCGCTGCGATATATTTTTGAATTTCGTTCATAATGAATAGTTTACTGGCGGTTATTTAGCCTATGTGCCAATAGCCTGACAGATTTTTAGTGCAGGTATTGGCACATGGGTAGATTGACATATTGATACTTATTAAAGCTGCGTTGTCTTATCCAACAGATAATAATCAAGGATGGTCATGGCAGCCATTGCTTCTACGATAGGTACGGCACGTGGCAGTACACAGGCGTCATGACGTCCGCGGGCTTTCAGTGTCGTATCTACGCCGTCGATGTTCACCGTTTCCTGCTCCATCAGCAGGGTAGCAATCGGTTTGAATACTACACGGAAGTAAATATCCTGTCCGTTACTGATTCCTCCCTGAATACCTCCGGAGTGGTTGGTATGCGTTTCAATCCGTCCGTTGTTGTTGAAGAATACGTCGTTCTGCTCGGAGCCTTTCATCTTCAGTCCCTTGAATCCTTCTCCATATTCGAAGGCTTTGGCGGCATTGATACTGAGCATGGCGTTGCCCAAGGCGGCGTGCAGTTTGCCGAACACGGGTTGCCCCAATCCGATAGGACATCCTTTGATGACACAGGTCAGCGTACCTCCGATGGTATCGCCTTCGCCTTTTACCTTATATATAAGGTCTGCCATTTCCTTCGCCTTTTCAGGGTCCGGACAACGTACATCGTTTGTTTCGATCAGGTCGAGATCATAGTCGGAATAAGTGCCTTCCAATTTGATGGCACCGACTTGCGATGTATAAGCTGTGATGCTGATTCCTAACTGGCGAAGGGCTAATTTAGCCAATGCGCCGGCTACTACGCGTGAAATAGTCTCGCGGGCAGAAGAACGTCCGCCGCCGCGATGATCACGGATGCCGTACTTCACTTTGTAGGTGTAATCCGCGTGTGAAGGGCGGTATACCTCTTTCAGGTTATTGTAGTCATTGGAATGTTGATTCTCGTTCCAAACGATAAATCCGATAGGACATCCGGTTGATTTGCCTTCGAAGATGCCTGAAAGAAACTCCACTTTATCCGCTTCCTTGCGTGGTGTGGTGAGGATGGATTGTCCCGGACGGCGTCGATTTAGTTCTTGTTGTACAAATTCTTCGTCGATTGTGATTCCGGCAGGAAATCCGTCAATTACTCCCCCAACTCCTTTTCCATGAGACTCGCCGAAGCTGGTGAGCCGAAAGATGTTGCCAAATGAATTAAACATAGTTGTGGCTTTTTTAAAATTACTCTATGCAAATATAACAAAGTTTTTGATAAGAAGGTTGTGAATTCAAAATATCTTCGGAAAAGGAAGCAAATTGAACCTTTTTTCCTCTTTTTAGTTTATAAATGACGATTATTTAATAACTAAACCCGAAAATTATGAAAAAGAATCTATTGTATTTGTGGGCATTGATATGCTCTGTCTCTCTTTTGACGGCTTGTAGCAGTGATGATGATAATACGGTCAATGATGAAACGACTCCTCCGGAAGAAGAGGCTGTGGTGACTGCTCCCGATGTGGTGGGAACGTATTGGGGAAATCTCGATATTTCAATGCTGCCCGATGGCTCCGACCAGGAAGTTGTGATTGCCGACGGACTTCCGAAGTTTATTACTTTCTCTCAGGTCAGTGATACGGAAGTAAAGATGGAACTGAAGGAATTTGAACTGTTTATAAACGGAAACATATTAAAGTTCGGCGATATCGTAATAGACAAGTGTGCAGTGAAAAAGGAAACGGACGCTTCGACTTTCACCGGACAGCAAGACCTTACTTTTCAGGGGGATGCCGCTGCTTTGGGTACCTGTGCCACCAGTATAGAAGGAACGGTGCAAAGTGGAAATGCTACAATGAATATTCAGGTAAAAGTACCTGCATTGAAGCAGACCGTGAAAGTTGCTTTCTCCGGTGTGAAGCAGGTGGAGGAATCCGGTAAGGATTAATCCGTCTTTGGTCAGCTAGAAAGCATATCCGAATCCGATATTCAAGTAGATCGGATACATAGCAAAAGTAATGGTCTGAAAGTCATTTCTGAAGATATCATTCAATCCCCAGGTGAGGTCTGCATATATATTGAGATGTTTGAATGCTCTCCATCCGGCTCCTATTTGCAGGCCCCACTGAAAATGTCTCAGGTCGTCCGAGAAGTCATAAGTAGCGATTTTACCATCCGTAAATTCGACTTTGGGGCCTACGGGGTCGCCTTCACGCAGGTATCCTTCATATACGTGCCCCGAAAATTCTCTTGAAAGCAGATACGAAAAATAAGGTCCGGCTTTAATATTCCAACGGTTGCTCAACTTGTAAGTAGCCATTAGAGGAATTGTCAGTCCGGAAGTGTGGACTTTGGTTTTGACTCCTCCTGTCCAGACACCGCTGATTCTTTCTCCTCCCTGTCCGAGGATTTCCATATTATAGTTTTTGACGGTGGCTTCCGTTGTCATGGCTTTATTCTCCAGCCGCAGCCCTACAATGACTCCGAGCTTGTTTTGAACGGCAAACCATTTGGTTACTTCTCCTCCGATGCTGATAGCCAGCGTTGGGTTGTAGCCGTCAATCGAACGGATTTCGACAGGCAGCGGGAGCGGGGCTGTACCGCCGATGCTGAACCCTGCTTTGATTTCATATTCCAGTCCGTGAAGAGCGGAGCGAATAAGTGTTTCGTTTCTGTCAACCTGTGAATAGCCGGGGAGGGCTATCACCAGACAGGCGAGTAAACTGAATATATAGGAATGGATTTTCATCTTTTCATTATTATTAAATCATTAGTTATTTCATTATAGTTGCTCTGTTCTGCCTTCCATAGCTGCTATCAGATCGTTGGTCGAATGGAATCAGTCTTCCGAGCGATAGATTAGTTCGACTTCATCAATCAACAATGTACTTCCGATAGCTCCGTTAAAATGATCTCCTTCCAGGCTGGAAGTGAATACGATAGCTACATTATACTTTCCTGCTGTTAGCTTCTCTTTATCTATGTATTTTCCGGATAACATATGGAAGGGAAGTTTAAAGTATGTCCACTCGTCCGTCTCTTTGGCGTCGTCAATGCGTGCTATTGAAACCAGGTTGGGACTGGTGAAAGCATTCGTTCCGTCAAGAGTCGGCACAGATTCACTGGTTTCATACATGATGGCATAAATATCGCATATATCCCGTTTGCCACTGACGGGTTTGCCGCCTTCTGTAAACTGATCTCCGGCTTTATACTTGTAATAGCCTGCCAGATAAGTTGGTATATGCCGGAAAGGCAGACCGAATTTGGTCGCTTTCAGTGGATTGCTCATTGCATTTCCTACATCAAAAGAGCCGATAAACAGGTTCCCGGCTGCGATAGGCATTCCCATAATGCTACCGAAGAATCCGGTACTGCGGGTTACTAAGGACAGGCATTTTCCGGTTTTTCCGTTTGCAAACTGAAAAGTCGGATAGTCGTCGGCTGTCTTGGGAACTCCGGTCATTGCATAACCTGCGTTTCCGCTGGCCCATTCCATCACCACTTTTTCTCCTTCCCGTTCTACGAAGATGTAGTATTTCTGTCCGCCGAGCGTATCCTCAAAATTGTAAATAGTAGCAAGTTCCGTATCAATAACGGATACGGTGTACTTCTTCTTCCAAAAGCCATCGGCAGCCGTAACGGTATATTGCTGAGGCGAATGGAAATCTCTAGCCGTCCCACTGGGAGGATCGATAGTGGCTCCCGGAGTCAATGTAAATTCGGGTGCAAGGGATGAAATGTCCGTTCCCGGTCCTACAAATATATTGATGGAATTATTAGTGATAATCGGACTCGTTGTCATGACTACTCCCGGCAATCTGCAACTGAGTATGTCTGCCTCTGCATTGGGAGCTTCTTCGCGAATGCAAGAAGAAGAGAAAATGGCTAGCAGCAAATAAAGAATACCGTGTTTTGCTTTCATTTTTCTACTATTCTAACTGTTAAAGTTCGGTTCTTGGAAGATTTTATAACAATCTGCAATTTTATTTGTTCACTAATGGATGTTTGATAAAAAAGAATTTTCTACTTTTGTGGAAACTAAAGCCTTATAGGGTATGATTGAATCGGAAAGAAAACAGATAATAGACTTGATCAAAAAAGAGGTGATTCCGGCGATAGGGTGTACGGAACCCATTGCGGTAGCGCTTTGTGTAGCTAAAGCTGCCGAAACATTAGGAATGAAACCGGAAAAGATTGAAGTGTTATTGAGTGCCAATATATTAAAGAATGCAATGGGAGTCGGTATCCCCGGCACAGATATGGTCGGACTTCCTATAGCTGTAGCCTTGGGAGCGTTGATCGGCCGATCGGAATATCAATTGGAAGTGTTGAGAGACTGCACACCGGAGGCAGTAGAACAAGGCAAACTGTTTATCGCAGAGAAGCGAATCTGTATTTCTCTCAAAGAAGATATTACGGAAAAACTGTACATCGAAGTAATCTGCACAGCCGGCAGCCAAAAAGCGACGGCTGTGATTGCCGGCGGACATACTACCTTTGTCTATATAGCTACGGATGAAAAAGTACTGCTTGACAAGCAACAGACTGCCAATGAAGAGGAAGAAGACGCTTCACTGGAACTGAATCTGCGCAAAGTCTATGATTTTGCCCTGACATCCCCTCTGGATGAAATCCGTTTTATTCTCGATACGGCACGTCTGAACAAAGCAGCCGCCGAGCAAGCCTTTAAAGGCAATTATGGGCATTCTTTAGGTAAGATGCTCCGTGGAACGTATGAACATAAAGTGATGGGTGACAGCGTATTCTCTCATATACTATCTTATACTTCCGCCGCTTGCGACGCCAGAATGGCTGGTGCAATGATTCCCGTCATGAGTAACTCCGGCAGTGGCAATCAGGGCATATCCGCCACACTTCCCGTTGTCGTATTTGCCGAAGAAAATGGTAAAACCGAAGAGGAACTGATTCGCGCCTTAATGCTGAGTCATCTCACTGTAATCTATATTAAACAAAGTTTGGGACGTCTCTCTGCCTTGTGTGGCTGTGTAGTAGCTGCCACGGGTTCCAGTTGCGGAATCACCTGGCTGATGGGTGGAAACTATAATCAGGTAGCCTTTGCCGTTCAAAACATGATTGCCAACCTGACGGGAATGATTTGCGACGGTGCAAAACCGAGCTGCGCACTCAAAGTAACAACCGGAGTCTCAACAGCCGTATTATCTGCTATGATGGCAATGGAGGACCGTTGTGTGACTTCTGTAGAAGGCATTATTGACGAAGATGTCGATCAAAGCATTCGTAACTTGACAAGAATCGGCTCGCAGGCCATGAACGAAACGGATAAGATGGTGCTTGATATCATGACGCACAAAGGAGGATGTTGACAGGTAATAAGTAACAAGTAATAAGTAATAGGTAATAAGTAATAGCCGGAATAACGGCATAAAAAAAGTATTAAGTATTAACTTCCGCCTATATCCGCATGGAATTAATACTTAATACTTATTACCTATTACTTAAAATTAGTGACAGTGTCCGCCTTCGCAACCGCAGTCATCGCCACAGTCGCTGCCGCAGCTGTCGCATCCGCAACCGCAACCTTCACCGCTCATCATCTTTACCAGTTCCTGAATTTCTTCGTTGGTAGCAGGACGGCTTTCGATTACTTCACCTTCAAAGATCAGGTCAGCGCCTGCCAATGGGTGGTTAAGGTCAACTACTACTACATCCGGTTTGATTTCTACGACGCTGGCGTTTACGCGTTGACCGTCTCCGGTCATCAAAGGTACAATGCTGCCTTCTGTTACGCGTTCGCTGTCGAACTTGCCATCTATTTCAAAGATATTTTTAGGAAGATCAAATACATGTTGCTCATCGTAGGCTCCGTAAGCTTCATCTGCCGGAATGGTAAAATCGAATTTATCACCCTTAGAAAGAGCTGTTATCTGGTTCTCGAAGCTTTCGAGCGTTGTGCCTAATCCTGAAATGAACTGAAAAGGATGTTCTGCATTTGTTTCTTCGAACAATTCTTTTTCACCATCTTCCACTGTATATAGCTTATATGCAACGGTGATGTACTTGTTTTCTACTGTTTCCATCTGATATTTATAGTTTCTAATTAATAAATCCCTTATTTAGGGTGGACAAAGATACGAATAATTTGCTTGCTACCGGGTGCATACGGAGTAAATTTCAGATTATTAAGCGCTTTTGTCAGAAATGGACAGTCATTCTCTACTAACTGATAGTTGCAAATTCAACCTTTAAGTGATAAAATTTAGGTTTATTACCGTTCTTTTCTTACGATTATTCGCTTTTTAGTGATTTTTTTCTTCGATTTGTTTGGAGATAATAAAAAAGCCCTTACCTTTGCAGCACGAAAATAAAGAAAAGAAGATATGAATATATTACATACATCTATTAACCTAGCAGTTCTGCATATTATTCGCGTCGTGGTGGTGCCATCAAGAGCGTGAGAAAGGTTTTGTGTATGTATTCGTACCATAAAAGATAGAATTTGGAGCCTTTCTCACTGATGTGAGGGAGGCTCTTTAATTAAAAGATAGATTGAAATGAAAAAGCAATTACGCAGTTCGTTTAGTACACAAGGCCGTCGCATGGCGGGAGCCCGCGCATTATGGGCAGCCAACGGCATGAAGAAAAATCAGATGGGAAAACCCATTATCGCTATCGTCAATTCGTTTACACAATTTGTTCCGGGACACGTGCACCTGCATGAAATCGGGCAGTTGGTGAAGGCGGAAATTGAGAAGCTGGGATGCTTCGCTGCGGAATTTAATACGATTGCTATTGATGACGGTATCGCTATGGGACATGACGGAATGCTTTACTCGCTTCCTTCCCGTGATATCATAGCGGACAGCGTAGAATATATGGTCAATGCGCACAAGGCGGATGCAATGGTATGTATCAGCAACTGTGATAAGATCACCCCGGGAATGTTGATGGCTGCCATGCGCCTGAATATCCCTACCGTATTCGTATCCGGCGGACCAATGGAAGCCGGAGAGTGGAACGGCCAGCATCTGGACTTGATCGATGCTATGATTAAATCAGCGGACGACAGTGTAAGCGATCAGGAAGTAGCGAATATAGAACAGAATGCCTGTCCTACCTGCGGATGTTGTTCCGGAATGTTTACGGCAAACTCGATGAACTGTCTGAATGAAGCTATCGGCTTGGCGCTTCCGGGAAACGGCACAATTGTGGCTACGCACGAAAATCGTACGAAACTGTTTGAAGACGCTGCCAAACTGATTGTGGAAAATGCAATGAAATATTATGAAGAAGGTGACGAAAGTGTACTTCCCCGCAGCATAGCTACCCGTCAGGCATTCCTCAATGCCATGACGCTGGATATTGCGATGGGCGGTTCTACCAATACGGTGCTTCACCTGTTGGCCGTGGCACATGAGGCAGGAGTCGATTTCAAGATGGACGACATCGATATGCTGTCACGCAAGACACCCTGCCTGTGTAAAGTCGCTCCGAATACTCAAAAATATCATATTCAGGACGTTAACCGTGCGGGTGGCATCATTGCTATCCTGGCTGAGTTGGCAAAAGGCGGTCTGATTGATACTTCCGTTCTCCGTGTGGATGGCATGTCGCTGGCGGAAGCGATCGATCAATATTCAATTACCAGCCCGAACGTAACAGAAAAAGCAATGAGCAAATATTCAAGTGCGGCAGGAAACAGATTCAATCTCGTACTTGGTTCTCAGGGAGCTTATTATCAGGAATTAGATAAAGATCGCGCGAACGGATGTATCCGTGATCTGGAGCACGCCTATAGCAAGGACGGAGGCCTGGCGGTACTGAAAGGAAATATCGCTCAGGACGGTTGCGTAGTAAAAACGGCGGGTGTAGACGAAAGCATCTGGAAGTTTACCGGACCTGCCAAA
>ENA-ORUW01001173-ORUW01001173.1-human-gut-metagenome-genome-assembly--contig:-NODE-1173-length-19894-cov-2.881647_pt1 | contig 19894 bp, 37 predicted proteins | sample MGYA00242088_ERZ509227 | MGnify/ENA primary metagenome ERZ509227 (study PRJEB26280, sample SAMEA2338816) | human gut metagenome | biome: human gut; feature: human-associated habitat; material: faeces... | reverse complement strand
GCTGAGCGTGTCCGTGGCCGAAAAGGATGACGGCAGCCGGCACAACAAGATCGAGGCAGTGACCGGCTTCCCGAAGGGTATCCCTGTTCCGAAAATCGAAAGCGAGGTTCTCGTGTTTGACGCGGATGATCCGGACATGGAGGCGTTCGGCAAGCTGCCCGAGTGGATTCAGGATATCATCCGCAAGTCCACGCAGTTCGCGGCCGACCCACCGGAGGAGAAGCTGAATATCCCGTCCGCGGCCGGCGCCGCGCAGGAAGACCAGGGGGAGGCGTGTCCGATTTGACGTTTGCATCACTGGCGAGCAGCTCCAAAGGGAATGCCTATGTAGTGAGCGACGGGGACACCACGCTGCTGCTCGAGTGCGGGCTGACTTTTAAGGAGCTGCAAAAGCGGCTCGGCTATCAGGTCTCCGGCCTGACGGCCTGCCTCGTGAGCCACGAGCACCAGGATCACGCCAAAGCCGCGGCGCAGCTGCTGAAGCATGGCGTGCCGGTCTACATGAGCTATGGTACAGCGGCGGCGCACAAGGATGCGATGGATGCAGCTCGCATCATGCGGGCGGGGGAGGCGCTGCGGTTCGGCGCGTTGACGGTCATGCCGTTCCGGACGTTCCACAACACGGAGGAGCCGCTGGGATTTCTGATCGGGGACGGCCGCACAGGGGAGCGCCTGCTGTTTGCGGTGGACACGGCGAACCTGGGCGTCAGGGCCGACCGGCTGACCTATATCGCTGTGGAATGCAACTACGAGGCCGCGCTGCTTGAGTACAGCGACCGCCTGACTGTAGCGCTCAAGGAGCGCATCCGGCACAGCCATTTTGAACTGTCGGACGTGATCCGCTGGCTGCACAAGCAGGACCTGTCCGGCGTACTGACTATCTATCTGCTGCACCTGTCCGCAGCGCACAGCCGGGCAGCTGCCTGGGAGGCACGTTTCCGGCAGGAGTTCCCGGGCATCAATATTGTGATTTGTAAGGAATAAGGTGCAAGGCAATCCGGCGCGGGGCGGCGCAGACCGCCCCAGCCTTGCCCGGCTGGAGGTGATGCGGTGGGCAGGCAGCCTAAACAGGGGCTTGACTATTTCCCTTTTGATGTAGGGCTTCTCAGTGATCCAAAGCTGCGGAGGCCGCGCCAGAAATACGGATATCTGGCGCAAGTGATATACATTGCCCTCCTGTGCATCCTGTATCGGGATAAGGGGTACTACATCCCATACGGCGGAGAACAGCGGGAGGACGTGATTTGGCAGGTCGGGGATATGCTTAATGGGCGGTATTCGACCTCTTCCGAAACAATAGCGAATGTGATAGACGAGCTGGCGGCGTGTGAACTATTCAGCGGCGACCTGTTCAGGCGTAACATCATCACATCGATCAGAGCGCAGAAAGCATACTATGCCGCGACAGTTGACCGGAAGTATGCAGACGTGAACTTCGACATCTGGCTTTTGTCCGAAACGGAAATGAAAAAGCTCAGCTCGAAGTCTGTTATTCTGCAATCTTTTATTTCTCGTTCGATAAATACGGGAAATCGCCCGATAAATGAAGATGATCGGACGAAAAGTACACAAAGCAGAGAACAGAAAAGCAGAGAAAAGCAGAGTACAGAAAAGCACAGTATAGCAGAGAACAGCAGAGAACGCGCTGAGGCGCTGGCTGCTGATCTGGAGCGGCTAATCGGAACAGAGATTGATGATAATTTCCGGCTGGACATTGCCCGTCTGATACAGGCCGGTATGCAGGAAGCGGTCATTATGGAGGCTTCCCGCCAGACCGGAAATAAGCATCCGCGCAAGCCTGCCGCCTATCTGCGGATTATCCTGCAAGGCTATGAGCGGGACGGTGTGCTGACCGCGGCCGATCTGGAAGCCACAGCACCAAAGTCGGACAAGGTAGATCCAGCGGAGCGGAACATGAACAGGCCGATGTACCCAGGCGGCCCAACCGTGGCAGAGTGGGAAGCGCGTGAAGCAGAACTGCGACGGCAGGCAAAGGCACGTCGCCTTGGGAGCAGTCACACGGATCGAAGTGGAGATATATGAGGATTGGTCTAATTGATGTGGATGGGCATAACTGGCCGAATATCGCGCTGATGAAAATATCCGCATATCACAAATCTATTGGTGATCATGTAGAATGGTGGGACGGCTTTTCACAGTATGACCGTGTATACATGTCCCGCGTCTTTGATGATACCTATTCAGAGGACGAACCGGAGCCTTGTAATGCTGCGGAGATTATTAAAGGCGGCACGGGATACGGTCTGGATAACCGTCTGCCGGACGAAATCGAACATATCATGCCGGACTACGGCCTGTATCACTGGATGCCGCAGGATACTGCCTATGGGTTTCTGACGCGCGGATGTCCACGAGGCTGTCACTTCTGTATCGTATCAGAAAAAGAGGGGCGGGGCTCGAGAAAGGTTGCAAATTTAAGCGAGTTTTGGAGCGGGCAGAAAAAAATTAAACTGCTCGACCCAAATTTACTCGCATGCACCGATCACATGGAACTGCTGGAACAGCTTGTGCAGAGCGGCGCATGGGTGGACTTTACACAAGGCTTAGATGCACGGCTTTTGACTGAGCAAAACATACAGGAGTTAAACCGCGTCAAACTGACAGAAATACACTTTGCGTGGGATTACATGCAAGAAAGCGATGCTGTACTGCGCGGTTTGCACCTGTATGCAAAACTGGCGAACCGCCGTCCGCATGGAAAATTCGGGACGGTCTATTGCTTGACAAACTATGATACCACGATGCAAGAAAACCTGTACCGCATATATACCTTGCGGGATATGGGATATGACCCCTATGTGATGATATACGATAAGCCGAATGCGCCGCATGAAGTACGGCTTTTGCAGCGCTGGTGCAATAACCGGAAGATATTTCGGACGCAGCCGGATTTCGAGAGGTATGATCCGAAAAGAAAGTAGAGACCGCATAGATTTGAGGAGGCTTAGAAATGACACGGGAAGAAGCGATTAAATTTGCAGAACACGCCGTGAACATGACCGATATACCAGAGGTCAAAGAGTTTTACAGGATGGCTGCTGCCGCCCTCACCCCGCCCACGCAGGAGCAGGTAGAGAACGTGTGGAGGGGCGAGTGGGAAGAAGAACGCTTTAACGGTGAACTTGAAGGCTGGCAGCACAGAGAGTGCGGAAGGCATTCTAAAGAAAAATCGATGTTTTGCCCAAAGTGCGGTGCACCCATGACGAACGAGGCCGTGGGGATGGTGATGGAGAGATTGGAGGCGATGAACGATGAGGGCGATTGATGGAGAGTTGCTCGAATTTGAGATTTCAAATATTGCAAAGAAACTGGCAAAATCCGATGCTCAAAAGGCACTGATGGGGCGTGTAATGTACGTCATTGAGCATACGCCCACCCTCCCCCAGCCCAGCAACGAGCCGCTGACGTTGGAGCAGCTGCGAGAGATGGACGGGGAGCCTGTATGGGTAGAGTGTTTAAAGCCTGATAAGTATGTTGATCCTCCTAAAAAGTGGAGGATTTTAGAGAAGTCTATCACGGGGGATTTTGGCGTATGGAACGGTGAGAACGCCCTCATTGAGCGTGTATATGGTGCTGACTGGCTGGCCTACCGCCGCCCGCCGGAGGGAGAAGCATGAAAGTACTGGTAGCCTGCGAAGAATCGCAGGAGGTCTGCAAGGCGTTTCGGGCGCTGGGGCATGAGGCGTACAGCTGCGATATTGAGCCGTGCAGCGGCGGGCATCCGGAGTGGCATCTCCAATGCGATGCGCTGGAACTGCTGAAAATGCAGTGGGATATGATTCTGGCTTTCCCGCCCTGTACTTATTTGACAGTGGCCGGAGCAGTGCGTCTGTATGCCGCAGACCACACGATAAAAGACGAGGACAGAGACGCAAAAGGAAGAGTTGCAAAAGAATTTTTCCTCGCTTTCCTTAATGCGGATTGTTCCAAGATCGCAGTGGAGAACCCCGTACCCCTGAAAAGATATGGGCTGCCGCCGTATTCGCAGATAATAGAGCCGTATATGTTCGGACATGCATGGAGAAAACGAACATGTCTCTGGCTGAAGGGATTACCGCCGTTGATGGCAACGGACATTGTTATTCCGGAAGGATTGTGGGTGGGCAGCACATCAGCAAGAAGAGCCCCTGCATTAAAAGACAGGTATTTACTGAGGTCAAAACGGGATCCAAAACTACGTGCAAAAACATTTCCAGGCATCGCCCGTGCTATGGCCGAACAGTGGGGCGGTATATGCCCGACGGAGGAAAAGGAGGTCGCCGAATGATAGAAGATAATGAACAGAAAATTATCAATATTTTTCCCGCGATTATCGAGCGAAACCGTCAGAAAATATGCCAGTGCAAAAATCCTACCTACGTCATAGACGAAACAAATCACATTGTTTCTTGTGAAGAGTGCGGCGCAATCTTAGACCCATGGGCAGTGCTGTTCGAAATTGCCCAGCGGTGGGAGCAAATCGCAAAGGACACCGCTCGGGAGAAAGAACGGCTGAAATTCTGGAGGGAAGAAGAACGGAAAATCATTCGGTTTCGTGGGGTGCAGGACATTACCCGCAAATATCGGCAAGGCATGTGGCCTGTTTGTCCTGAATGCAAACAGGTGTTTGACCCTGGCGAGATTTCCGGCTTTGTAAACGCTGCGCTTTATGGTATGAATAAAGGGGAGGACACCTGATGGACATTGAGAAGCTGATTGAGGCGGTAAAGTTATGTGGTAGTACCCCAAAAGTAGATCAATGCAAAAAGTGTACATATTGGGCTGGTGGGGATATGAGCAAGTGTATCCCTCGAATGACAGAAGATGCCGCCACCGCCCTCTCCACGCTCCAGACCGAAAACGAGAAGCTGCGGGCCGAGCTGGAGAGATGCAAAGAAAAGAACGCTGGTCTTGCCTTGGCCTTGCTTACCGAGTGCGCGCCAAATCCAGACTGTTTGGGTAATGATGAGTGGAGAGCGATTAGGTCCGAGCTGGAGCAGGTGAAACGGACCCTTGCTATGATGTGGTTTGCGTACGTCAACAGCGACAAGGAGGCCCCACACAGTTACGAGACGGAAGCCTTGGAAGAAGCGGAACGCCTATTGGGGCCGTGGAAAGAATGCATGCCGAAGTATTTAAGGCGCGGCCAAAAGGAGGGCTAACAATGGAGCGGTTGACATGCTTTGATGGCGGGAAATGGAGGCTCAAAATTGGCGATACGGAATATTCCGGAAAAGTGGCTGACCGCCTCGCCGCCTACGAGGACACGGGCTTGGAGCCGGAGGACATCAAAAAAGTGTTCAATGAGGACGCTCTGTTGAAACTGACGGGGCAGCTTTTGGGCGTTACTCCTGACCGCCTCCGCGAACTGGCCCAGGCAGACAGAGAGGGGCGGTGCATCATTCTTCCTGACCCGCAAAAGACACCTGTTTTAAGAAAAGGGACTCCCGTCTGGTATGTAGACAATGAAACCGGAGAAATCGAGCCTGGAAAAGTGTTTATTGCATCGTACAAGGACGGCAAACTGGATAGCTTTAGCGTTGATTTTGAGTGCGGAGACTTTGATGAATTTGTCGGTTCTGCATTGGGTAATTGCTTTTTTGGAAGTAAAGAGCAGGCCGAGGCCGCACTACGGAGGGAGCAGGATGGATGACTGTTTCAACTATAGCTGCCCGTTCAGGGTAAATGAAACATGCAGCGTCCCAAACGGGTGCGAGTGTACGGCCTGCCCGAATCGGTGTACGGGCGATTTCTCCATTGCGTGGAACCGGACGCTGACGGATGAAGAGTTGGAGAAGATCAGGAGGGAGATCAAATGAAGGAGTACATCGAGAGGGCGACTGTCTTGAATCTGCTGGAAAAAATCAATCCAGTTGATTTCGGGTCTATGTTCGACTACGAAGCACACGGCGCTGTTCAGGAATGCTTGCGTGAAATTAGTTATGGGGTAGAGGATATCTCCGCTGCCGACGTTGCGGAGGTGGTACGCTGCAAGGATTGCGTTTGGCGTGGGCGTGAGGAATGCGCTATGTTTTATCGTTGTGACTGTGGAGAACAGCATACATGGGAAACGGATAACGACTTTTGTTCTTACGGCGCTCGCATGGACAAGGAGGACGAGCATGAGGCTGGGTGATTTGGATGCGTTGAAAGACGCGATCAATTTTGGCATATCAGATGCCCCTACATATATCAAGGAAACAGTAGACCAGTATATTGATGAAGCCCCCACTATCGACACCGTGCCTGTGGTCAGGTGCCAGGAATGCAGGTGCTGGAAGCCATCAGGAGGTTATGCAGGAGATAACATTAACGATTTGCAACGGCTCGGCGGATGTAAATGGGCGGTTGCATGTGTTCGGGAAAATGATTTTTGCAGCCGAGGGCAGAGAAAGGAGGACGAGCAGGATGCCGACTGACTTCGGGCGCAAGGCGCGCGCATACCGCCTCCGGCACGACATGCTGCTGTATGATATGGCGCTGATTATGCGGCTTGGCACAGCACAGCTCAGCGGCTATGAGTGCGGTCGGGAAGAACCGCCCGCAGATGTAGTAGCATCGCTGGATACGCTTATCAGGGTAGAAAATAACCTGCCTGTGCCGGAGCCGGCAGAGGCAGAACGAGACGCAATAAACGCAATAGCAGAAGCATGGAGGATGTTGAAATGAAGTGCATCTGTGGATACGAGCAAGACAGGCCATTTGAACAATATAAAAACTTCGTCCCGTCTGGCATGATGAGAAATACACACACAGTAGAGGCGCACAAAAATCTGTATATCTGCCCTGGATGCGGTACGGTAAAATTTGAGGAGGCCGAGCATGAAGTTTCGGAGTAAGACGGGGGAAGTGTTGGCAGGCGAGCAAGCACAATTGCGATTTTGTAAGGGCAGACATTGCTGTGAATGCCCAATGAATCAAGAATCACCTGCTAAAGAGTGTTGTGTTGATTTCAGAAAATCCCATCCCCACGAAGCCGCCCGCCTGATGGGCTATGAGGTCGTGGAGGATGACCATATTCCCCAAGCAGAGAAAAAGGAGGAAACCAACATGGGAAAGCCGAGAATTTGCGAGGTGCTGGGGGTCGAGGTAAACCAGAACTTCCAGTTCAACGATTTTCCATTTGACGAATGCAAGGTTTATTTTGTCGGTACAGACGGAGAAATAAGAAATGCTAAAGGTGGTTCGGTCACTGGCGGAGAACTGTGCTACATCATTAACAACCCCGACCGCATCATCCGCAAACCCCGCTGGACGGAGCAGGAGGTGGAGGACGCTAAGGCGATACGGCGTATTATGTCAGAGTATACCGATATAGTAAGAAAAAAAGATGGATGTGTGACTCACTTGTTCCTGACAAGCGAAGATGTTGAGGATTATTTTCTTGATTCTGGGTTGTTCCCCTCGCTCCGCCCCGGCGAAACCGTCAAGCTGGACGAGATCATCGGAGGCGTGGAATGAGAGCTATAAAAGAAATAGAAGCTGAGATTGATTTTGTACGAGAAGATTTGAAAGCGCTGCGCGCGCAGGGCTCACCGACCAGCGTTGCGATGTACGACCTCTTCGAATTATTTGACGAATTAGAAGAAGCGAAAAAGGCAGGTGCGGAATGACTAACACTGAACTATATCAAATGGCGCTTTCTACATACGGCGCAGAAGCCCAAACGCTCATGGTCATGGAAGAAATGTCCGAACTGCAAAAGGAACTGTGCAAGCACGCCAGAGGGAAAGACAATCAGCTTTCCATTGCCGAAGAGATCGCCGATGTGCTTATCATGCTCGATCAGATGATGATACTGCATGATTGCGAAAGCATTGTAGCGCAGTATAAACAGGAAAAACTGGAGCGGCTGGAAGAGAGGTTGAAACAATGAGAGAGATCCTTTTCAAAGCCAAGCGGCTGGATAATAGAGAATGGGTGGAAGGGAGCTTGATTTCGTTTGCAGATGGAGGGCGAGCGATTTTACCATCTAAGAGTGCTGCGCTTTGCAAGAAAGGCGCGTCTCTTTTTTTTACTGTAAATTGTCTTGAGGTTGACCCCTCCACGGTCTGCCAGTACACCGGACTGACCGACAGAAACGGCGCAAAAGTCTTTGAAAATGACAAAATGATATTTTACGCATATGGTAAAAATTATTGTGGATTTGTTGAATTTATTAATGGGTCGTTTGGTGTAAATTGTAAGGTTGCAGAACCGTTTTTGGATGACGCAATCAGCAAACACAAAGCAATTGTCATCGGCAACATCCACGACGGGGAGGGCGGACAGCATGAGGAGAGGCAGAAATGAAACCATCTGAAAAAATGTACACAGCCGAGGAAATGGACCGTGTAATAAAAATCAATATGCGTCTGCTTGAAAAATTCAGGGAACCGCTCCTTGAAGAATATGGGTCAACTGTTTCGGACGTTCTCAAGATGATGGACATGCTATATCAAGAGCAAAACAGCAAAATGCCAGCCATGTGGTACGAATATGGATTTGGCGGGGAGATCGCGGGAGGTGCGGAATGAGAGAAATTGACACGGGCGCTTACCGGCATTTTAAAGGCAAATCGTATAATGTCATTTGCATCGCGCAGCACTCCGAGACAGGAGAAAAGATGGTCGTATATCAGGCGTTATACGGCGACCGTCTTGTTTATGTGCGTCCTTATGAGATGTTTGCAAGCGAGGTAGACCGCAAGAAGTATCCGGATGCGACGCAGAAATATAGATTTGAAAGGTTGTAGGAGATAACCATGCCTGACCTCTATATCAAATACCGCGAAGAAACCCCGTATCAATACCGATACGGGGACGAGAGCGAAGTGATGAGAATGTTTATTGATGGGGGATATAGTACGCAGGAGGAAGCAAAGAAAGCGTGGGAACAAGAACAAAGTGACTGACTACTCACCTGAAATGCTTGAAATGCTCGCGCGCAGAAGAAAATATGACGAGTGGAGGGGAGAAGAGCTTGACCAAAAAGGAACTGTCGCAACTGTATTGGCTGAACAGAGAAATAGAGGAAGAGAAACGGAAGCTGTCAGAGCTTGAGGCGGCAGCAGCAGGATGTACGGCAAAGATCACCGGACTGCCGCATGTGTCGGGCGTACATGATAAAATCGGTGACTTGGGTATCCTGATCGCTGAGCAGAGAGACTTGATCGATCTCAAGGTGCGTCAGTCGGTAATAGAATATAACCGGCTGAATCGATACATAGCAAGTGTAGATGATGCGCAGATGCGGATGATTCTATCTTTGCGGTATGTGAATGGGCTGTCTTGGCAGGAGATCGCAGCCAACATGGGCCAAGATGGGGATGGGAGCACACAGAGAAAAAAGCACGATAAATTTCTGCATCAACTTTCCCTGAAATCCTGATGAACAAAGGCTATAATTATAATTGAGCAAAGCCACGAAGGGCTGAAACTCAAAAGCCTGAAATTCATGTTTTCCTCCGGTCTATCCGTCCTGCAGCAGCGGGGCGGGCATACGGCAGAGTTGAGCAGTGGCAGCTCGCGAGGCCCATAACCTCGAGGCCGCCGGTTCGAATCCGACCTCTGCAACCAGCACCCATCCATGTTTTTATCTCCAAATCCGGAAAGGCACTCTCGCTTGGGGGTGCTTTTCTATTGCCCCGAAAGGAGGTGGGCGTTTGACAGAAAAGCTGACAAATAAACAGGAAGCCTTTGTGCTGGCGCTCATCGAGGGCAAGAGCCAGCGTGATGCATACCGTTCGGCCTACAAAGCGGATCGAATGAAGGACAAAACGGTTGATGAGAAAGCGAGCCGTCTGTTTGCGGAGGGCAAGGTAAGGGCAAGGTTCGAGGAATTACAGGCAAAAGTCCGCAGTGAAGCCGAGCAGCGCAGCGTCGCTTCGGCAGCGGATGTGCTGGAGGAGCTGTCCAACATCGGCATGGGGCGCAAGGAGTACCCAGCCTATGATATGTTCGGCAACAAGTTCGACCGTTACCCAAGCGTCCCGCAGCGCACCAAGGCGCTTGAATTGCTTGGGAAGAAGTACGGGCTGTTCACCGATCGCGTGCAGTTCGATGGCAATGCGCTGGTGCAAATCGTAGACGATATTCCGGAGGGCGACATTGACCCGGCTGAGTAGCTGTATTGCACCGGCGTTCTATCCGGTCCATACTGCAGTCAAGAGCGATCAGTACACACATTACTGGCTCAAAGGCGGGCGTGGCTCGACCAAGTCTTCCTTTGTGGCGTTAGAGATCGTACTCGGCATCATGGAGTACCCGGACACAAACGCGGTTGCATTGCGCAAGGTTGGGCTGTACCTGAAGGACAGCGTGTATGAGCAGCTTGTCTGGGCGATCGAAAAACTGGGAGTGTCCCACCTGTGGGATCAGCGCATCAGCCCAATGGCGCTAATCTATCTGCCGACTGGGCAGCGCATCCTGTTCCGCGGTGCGGACAAGCCCAAGAAGATCAAGTCCACTAAGGTGTCCAAGGGCTATATCCGGTACATCTGGTACGAAGAGTGTGATGAGTTCCTTGGGAAAGAGGAACTGGACACGATCAACCAGTCGCTCATGCGCGGCGGCAGCCGGTTTGATATCTTCTACAGCTACAACCCGCCGAAGTCGCAGACCAACTGGATCAACCGTGAGGTAGAAACACAAAAGCTGCGGCCGGATACGCTGGTACATCACAGTGATTACCGTTCTGTGCCGGAGCCCTGGCTGGGTGACCCGTTCCTGCAGGAGGCAGAAGAACTACAGCGCACGAATAAAGCGCGGTACCGACATGAATACCTGGGCGAGGTCACCGGTACCGGAGGCGAGGTGTTCCAGAATGTCACGCTGCGGGAGATCACCGCAGAAGAACGTGCATCTTTCGACCACATCCGGCGCGGCCTTGACTGGGGCTATGGTCCGGATCCGTTTGTGTATCTTGCGCTGCACTACGACCGCAAGCGGCGCCGGCTGTTTATCTACCATGAGTTTTACAAGCACCGGGCGGGATTTGATGAGATCGCCCGCGAGATAAAGAAAGAAAATCTGGATCGCCGTGAGGTCACCGCGGAAAGCGCTGAGCCGCGCTCGAATGATGAGCTGAAAAGCAGGGGCATCCGCATCAGTCCGGCGAAGAAAGGCTCCGGGAGTGTAGAGCATGGAATCAGCTGGCTGCAGGATCTGAACGAGATCGTCATTGATCCCGTAACCTGCCCGAACGCAGCGCGTGAGTTCAGCGGCTATGAACTAGAGCGCACCGCAGACGGCACGGCGTTCAAGTCCGGTTATCCGGATAAAGATAACCATACAATCGACGCTGCAAGATACGCTTGTGAGCGCGATATGAAGAAGGGAGGCGTCAGCGTTTGGAAGTGAACAGCAGAACGATCCAGTTCCTATTGGAGGGACATGGGAAGTTTATCACGCAGGCCGAATGCGCACGCCAGTATTTTGCCAACCACAACAAGATCAAGGACGACACTGGGGTGCTGCAGCGGCAGGTCGAGGCTGAACAGGAAGTCGGTAATCCGCTGCGGATGGCCGATAACCGCATCTCGCATAACTGGCATAACCTGCTGGTTACACAGAAGGTAAGCTATGCGCTGTCCTTCCCGCCGACGTTTGACCTGGGCGATAAAACGTCCAATTCTCGTATTGCTGAGGTGCTGGGGGATCAGTACACCGGCACTGCAGTTCAGTTGGGGCTGGACGCAAGCAATATTTCGGTGGGATGGCTGCACTACTGGCGGGGAGAGGACGGCGGTTTTCGGTATCACACAGTCGATCCGGTACAGATCATTCCGGTGTTCTCGGGTACGCTGGATAGCGACCTGGTTGCCGTTCTCCGGTGCTACACCCTGCTGGATCCGGAGAAAGCGCAGTACATGCAGGTGTGTGAGTTCTGGGATGATACGCGGGTGCGCTTTTACCGCCAGAATACCTATGGCAAGTACGCATATTTCGACTATCCTGAGCTCGGCAGGGAGATGGTACATGGCCTGGGCGCCGTGCCGTTTATCCCGTTTTACAACAACGCACAGCACATGGGCGACCTGCCGCTGTACAAAGACCTGATTGACGCGTATGACAAGGTAGTATCGGGCTTCGCAAACGATATGGAGGATGTGCAGGAGATCATCTTCGTGCTGAAGAACTACGGCGGCGAGGACAAAACCGAGTTTGTGCAGGATCTTCGGCAGTCCAAGGTGATCAAGGTGGAGGCTGACGGCGGCGTGGACACGATCCGCGCAGAGATCCCCCATGAAGCGCGCGGTGAGTTTCTGGACCGTGTACGCCGGCAGATTTTTGTATCCGGCATGGGTGTTGACCCTGATCCGGAACGGTTCGGGGACAGTTCGGGTGTGGCGCTCAAATACCTGTACAGCCTGCTGGAGCTCAAAGCGGGTATGATGGAGACACAGTTTCGTACCGGCTTTGCCGAGCTGGTGCGCGCGATCTGCCGTGTAGAGGGTATGGCCGAGCCGGCAAAGATTATCCAGACCTGGACACGCAATATGGTGCAGAATGATCTGGAGACGGCACAGATCGCGGCGCAGTCGGTCGGTGTGATTTCGGATCAGACGATTGTCAAGAATCACCCGTGGGTCGATGATGCCGAGGCAGAGCTGAAGCAGATGAAGAAGGAAAAGGAAGAGGCGGCGAAGGAACAGCCTCAATTCCAGTTCCCCACGCAGGCCATAAACGGCCAGCAGGACGGTGACCCTGTAAATGGCGACGGCAGCGAGTAAAATGAACAGCGCCTACTGGCGCAAGCGGACAGTCCGGCAGGCTGAGCAGCAGATGCAGGCGGATGAGAAGCTGAATCAGGATATTGCGCGTGAGTACGAGCGGATTCTGCATGAACTGGATCAGGAGCTGAGCTCTTTCTACGCACGGTACGCACAGAACGAGAGTATCAGCATGGTCGAAGCCCGCAGGCTGCTAAAAGATGCTGAGCTCGAGGACTTCCGCATGTCGCTCGATGAGTTCCGCGCCAAAGCGATTGCGGGCGGCTATGACAAGGAACTGAACGAGATATATCTGCGCACGCGCGTCTCCCGCCTGCAGGCGCTGCAAACGCAGATCAGGCTGCGTATCCAGGAACTGTTCCAGGAGCAGCAGGAGCAGTTGCATGATCACCTGGCAGGCATCTATACGGATGCCTACTATCAGACGGTGTACACTGTCAGCCAGCAGACGCCGGTGCTCGCATCGTTCGCGCGGGTCGATACCGATACAGTCGAAAAGCTGCTTTCCAAGCCATGGCTGGACAGCGACTTTTCCAGCCGCATCTGGGCAGATCGGGACAAGCTGCTGCGTGAACTGGAAACCGCGCTGTCCCGCTCGTTCGTACGGGGCGAGCCGCTGCAGCGGGTTTCCAAGCAGTTTGCTGAGCGGATGGGTGTGTCCCAGAGCCGTGCGGCAACGCTGATCCACACGGAGAGCGCCCACGCAGCCGCAGAAGCGACCGCGCGGGGATATCAGGAAACCGGCGTCAGCGAATACACGTTCGATGCGTCGCTTGATCTCAAAACCTGCCCGATCTGCGGGGCGATGGACGGTATGACATTCAAAGTCTCGGAACGCGAGACCGGCGTCAACTACCCGCCGGTGCATCCGCGGTGCCGCTGCACGACGGTCCCCGAAACAGAGTTTAAGATCTCAGGCGAGCGGGCTGCTCGCAATCCCGTGACCGGAAAGACCGAGTATGTCGAGCAGGACATGACTTATGCCCAGTGGCATAAAAAGTATGTCGAGGATGACCCAGCGGGCGCTGCGGCTGAAAAGGCATACCGCAACAGGCATGCGGATCAGAAGCAGCACGAACGGTATTTGGAGCGCCTTGGCAGTAAAAACGTGCCGAAATCATTTGCCTCGTTCCAGAAAATGAAGTATAATGAGCCTGAGAAATGGAACGCCTTGCAGCAAGCCTACAAGGATCAGCCGATCCGCGACAGGCTTCGATCCGGCGAACAGCCGTTGACGGTCGTGCCGGATAAGCAGGGCAAGCATATCCGAGGGCATAAGAACTATATGGAAGGCCGCAGCTATCTGACGATTACGCAGGAGGACGCACAAAAGCTGGTCGATCAGTATGCGGGTACCGGCGAACTTTTGCGGGACAGTAAGGGAAAGTGGACGAACAAGGAATTTATTACGGTTAAAAAGCAGATTGGCGTCTGGTGTGACCAGATGACAAGAGAGGAAAAACTCACTCGCCGCTTTACTATTCATTATTCCAAAACAGGCGTGCACATTGTACCAGCTAAGGAGAGGTAGTAATGGATCTAATACAACACATGAGGAGGTTGTTCGCCGAGCGAAATCCCGATGAGATGGACATACGATTACGTGTCACTTATCAGGATGGAACCGTCCTGACAGGAAAGTATACGGCGCTGGTTGGTCCGTTGGACAACGAACCCGAAATTGCGGAGATCGATTTTTACAGGGATGATAACGGGGCGCTGACAGGCGCATATGAAGACGAGCTCGCAGATGTTGAAATCATGGAGTGAGGTAAGCGGAGAAAAGGGATGAAACTGCGCTATATCGGTCCGTCATTCGGTATTGATGGGCTGACGGATGGTAAAATATACGAGGCTGTCGAGGAAGACGGAATGTATCGAGTTGTTGACGACAGCGGGGAAGATTATCTCTATTCCATGACAGATCCTGCACCGCTGGATGGGAGCAGCCCGGGCGGGCGATGGGAAGTCATAGAGAGTTGACGAAAAAGGTCGAGCTGCGTTATACTGCATACAGGGAAATAGCGCTTTGTGGTAGAGATTGTGCTGCTACGCACCCTCGGGGTCAAAAGAGATGCGGGAAAGGGTACACCCGCCAAAGCGCTGTTTCTAAAAGTGGGCTTTGAGGTGGTAGATTTCGTAGCGACCACACGCCGATGGCACGACAGGGGAAACCCGAGAGATGCAGGAGAATGCTACGCCTGCCAAAGTCCCGAAACCTCAACGAGGGCGCTTCGGAAACGGGGCGCCTTTGTCGTAACACAACCGAATGAACGAAACCACCAAGCCGAAAGGCAAGGTGGTTTTTTCATGCAAAAAATTAAGAAAGGACGCAACAATATGGACTTTTTGAAAACACTGTTTGAAGCCGGCGCGCTGACATGGGAGCAGTTTTCCGAGGCGGCGAAGAAGGCGGGCTTCGAGGTAGTCAACGCAGCGGGGGGCGCGTATGTCCCCAAGACGGACCTGGACACCAAGCAGCGCGAGCTGGACACGGCAAACACCACGATCAGGGATCTGCGCGAGACCGCGAAGGCGTGGGATGGTAAGGACCCCAAGAAGCTGGAGGACGACCTCAAGACCCTTCAGACCAAGTACGACACCGATACTGCGAATATCAAGCGGGACGCCGCGATCGACCTTGCGCTGGTAAAGGCGCATGCCCGCGACCCGCAGTTGACCAGAGCCGCGCTCAATATGGATGAGATCAAGCTGGACAAGGATGGCAAGGTCGCTGGCCTTGATGCGCAGGTCGAGGGGCTGAAGAAGGATAAGGCATGGCTGTTCGATGACGAAGCAGGCAATGCCGGTAACAATGGTAAGGGCGCAGCCGGCGGCAATCCTGCTGCGGGCGGCTCTGCATACACTCCCGCCGCAGGCGGAAAACCCAACACCGTGACCGACTTGGGCAGTGCGATCGCGGAACACTACAATGCGTAAAAAGAAAGGAAGATGACAAATGCCCGTAACGCTTGCACAAGCAAAGGTCGGTATGGCCGACCACATTGACCAGACGGTTATCGACGAGTTCCGCCGCGGTTCGCTGCTGCTTGATCGTCTGACCTTCGACAACTCGGTATCGCCCGGTACCGGTGGTTCAACCCTGACCTATGGCTACACCCGTCTGAAGACGCCCGCCGGCGCGGCATTCCGTGAACTCAATGCGGAGTACACCGAGACCGTAGCCGACCGCGAGACCAAGAGCGTCGACCTGAAGATCTTCGGCGGCATGTTCAAGGTGGATCGCGTGATTGCAAACACCACCAACGGCCAGATCAACGAGGTACAGTTCCAACTGCAGGAGCATATCAAGGCAACCACCAACCTGTTCCACTATACCGCGATCAACGGTGATGCGGATACAACCGGCTTTGACGGTCTGGATACCATGCTGGTCGGCAGCTCGACCGAACTGAACACCAGCGCGCAGACCGCGATCGACCTGTCTACCTCGTCCGCGATCGACACCAACTACAAGACCGTGCTGGATATGATCGATGCGCTGCTCAGTGAGCTGGACGGCCAGCCGACTATGTTTATCGGCAACGGCGCGCTGCTGACCAAGATCCGTTCCTGCGCCCGCCGCGCCGGATACCTGACCCACTCGGAGGACGCGTTCGGCCGTCCGGTCACCGGATACAACGGTATCCCGTTCATGGACATGCAGTATTTCTACGACACCACCCAGTCGAAGGAAGTCCCAGTCGTGCCTATTGTATCGCGCAAGTATGGCGAGAGCCCGTCCGAAACCACGGTTGACGGCCTGACCGATCTGTACGTGGTGCGTCTGGGTCTGGACGGTTTCCATGCGGTATCTCCCGCAGGCGGCAAGATCATCAACACGACCCTGCCGGACTTTTCCACCGCAGGCGCGGTCAAGGCAGGCGATGTGGAAATGGTCGCAGCGACCGTCCTGAAGAAGACACGCGCGGCCGGTGTGCTGCGCAACTTCAAGGTCAAGTAAGGAGGACTTTGACATGTACAGAATCAAAGCGCCGAGCGAAAGCTATGAACGCAAGATCGGCGGGATCCGTTTTATAAAAGGCGTTGCCGAGACGGATGATGCCTGGCTTGCGTCCTGGTTCTCTGGACGGCCGGGCTTTACGGTCGAACTGGTACCAGTAGAAGATCCGGCAGAAGGCACGGAGGAAAAACCTGTCGCGCAGGCCAAGAAGCCGGCCGGAAAGCGAGGGAAGCAGGATGACAAAGGAAAAGCTGATGACGCGGGTGAAAAGCCTGCTGTCGACGGTGCCGGAGCAGACGCTTAACTTTGCCTGCGATCTTGTGATCGAGGAGATCTGTAACTACTGCAACCTCCTGGAAGTGCCGGACCAGCTGCTGAACACAGCGACCCTGATGGTGCGGGGGCTATACAACAGTACACAGCTGGGTACAGAGCAGATGCAACCGGCGGTCAAGGGAGTGTCGCGCGGCGATACGTCCTATTCTTTCGCGTCGGTTGCCGAGCAGATGGCCCAGCTGATCTCCTCGGGCGATTTCCTGACGGACTACCGCGTGCAGCTGAACGCTTTCCGGAAGATGCGGAGGTGATGGCGCATGCTGGGTAATCCCGATCTGGAACGCAAATGGCTTGAGCTGACTTATGACGGCGTAATGACCGTCACGGGCAGCAAAAAGCAAAATGTAGACGGAGAGACGGTCTCCGCACCGAATGTGGTGCTGTATGAGAATCAGCCCTGCGCACTGTCTTTCTCCGGCACACCGGATGGCAACCAGGGCGAGGACGCAGGTGAGATCAGCTACCGGGGCACGATTTTCTGCGCGCCGGAGCTGGACATCCCCGCAGGCTGCCGGATCATGGTCATGCAGTACGGTAAGAGCTATGCGCTGGTATACAGCGGGGAGGGCATCACCTACCCGACGCATCAGCAGCTGTCGGTCAGTCGGAAGGGGCGGGCGTAATGGCGAGTTGGGGAAACTGCGATTTCTCAGAGTTCAGGGCGATGGCAGACCGCTTCCGCGCTGCCGCCGACACCCGCGCCAGCGAACAGTTTACCCGCGAGGTACTGCAGGAGCTGGGCAATATGCTGCTGCGCAGTACTAAGCGGCGCACCCCAGTCGATACCGGACACCTGCAGCGGAACTGGTTCATCAGCAGCGTGCGGCAACGTGGCGACATGTTTGAGATCGAGATCTACAACAACACCGAGTATGCTCCGTGGGTCGAGAACGGTCACCGTATTGTAAGAAACGGTGAGACCGTTGGTTGGCGCGAGGGTATCTTCATGCTGCGGCTTTCTGTACTGGAGATCGAACGGCTTGCGCCGGAGGTGATCGGCAAGCGGTCGGACAAATTCCTGAAGCAGCTGATGGAGGGCAGCAAATGATCAACGTGATAATGGAGATCAAAACGGCGCTGCGTACGCAGTATCCGGAAGACCAGTACGACGTGTACACGGAATCCATCGAGCAGGGCTTTACGGAACCCTGCTTTGCGATTCATCAGCTGCGCGCAGATGTCACTCCATATCCGAGCCGCCGGACCGAGATCGTGCAGTACTTCGACGTACGCTTCTTCCCCACGGAAACGCGGCCGCGCGGGCAGTGCAGGACGGTGGCGGCAACGCTTACGTTCCTGCTTCGGAAACTCACCGGACTGCGCGGTACGGGGCTCAGTTGGGAGATCACAGACGATGTGCTGCACTTCTTCGTCAGCTATCGGCAGTTTGTACGGGAGGTTCCCGAGGAAATCCTGATGGAAACCCTGCAGCAGAACACAAGAACGGAGGACTGATATGGCAGTCAGAAAAAAGCAAACCGAAGCAAAAACGCCGGAAGCGCCTGCCTTTACCAAGGATCAGCTTCTGACGTTTGACAAATACCGTGGACGGCGCGACCTGCTGGGGACGCTGCTCGAGGACGGCCGGGGCTATACCTATGCCGTGGTGGACGCGCTGGTCGATAATTTTATGAAAGGAAAGGTGAAATAAGCTATGGCACTTGGCGGTGGTACGTTTACCATACAGAACAAGATTCTGCCCGGCGCGTATATCAACTTCGTTTCGGCGGCGCGCGCGTCAGCGACGTTGTCTGATCGCGGCGTTGCCGCCTTCCCGCTCCAACTGAGCTGGGGGCCGGAAAATGAGGTGGTCACGGTCGGGAGCCGCGATTTCCAGAAGGACAGCCTGAAGCTGTTCGGCTATGCGTATACGGCCGATGAATTGCGGCCGCTGCGGGAGCTTTTCGCAAACGCACAGACACTGCATGTGTTCAATTTGAACACTGGTGGAAAAAAGGCAAGCTGTAAATACGCGGATGCAAAATATCCCGGCAAAGTGGGCAATAACCTCCGGATCGTGATCGGACAGGGGGAGGGCTACGAGGCGGAAGAGAACGAAGTGTTCGACGTATCCGTCTACCTCGGTTCTGTGCTGGTGGACATCCAGCGGGGCGTCAAGGCGGTTTCCGAACTGCGGCCGAACGACTACGTGGTGTGGAAGGGCGAGGAAGCGTTTGATGTGTCGGTAGGCATCACGTTTACCGCAGGCGCTGACGGAACGGCGCAGGACGCGGCCTATCAGGCATTTCTAGACAAAATCGAGCCATACAGCTTTAATGTCATGGGCTGCGATACGACCGACGATACGGTGAAGGGGCTGTTTGCGAATTTTGTCAAGCGCCTGCGCGATGAGCAGGGCGTCAAGTTCCAGCTCGTCCTTTTCCGCTATTCCAAGGCAGACTATGAGGGCGTGATCAGTGTCAAGAACGGCCTCGCGGGCGCGGATGCCGACCCGTCTATGGTCTACTGGGCCACGGGCGCAGAGGCGGCCTGCGCGGTCAATAAGAGCCTGACCAACGTGACCTATACCGGCGAGTACACACCGGACGTGAATCTCACCCAGACCCAGCTTGAGAATGCGATCGCGGCCGGTGAGTTCGTGTTCCATCGTGTAGGCAGTGAGGTGCGTGTCCTGACCGACATCAACACGTTTGTATCTGTTACTGATGAAAAGTCTGCGGACTTCTCAAGCAATCAGGTGATCCGTGTGCTCGACCAGATCGCAAACGACATCGCGATACTGTTCAATACCAAGTATCTGGGCAAGGTGCAGAACGATGCGGCTGGCCGCGTCAGTCTGTGGAGCGTTCAGTGCAGCCTTGCACAAGAATAATTTCTATGCCACCCAGTTTCATCCTGAAAAAAGCGGTAAGATCGGAAGA
>ENA-ORUW01001165-ORUW01001165.1-human-gut-metagenome-genome-assembly--contig:-NODE-1165-length-20017-cov-5.783539_pt1 | contig 20017 bp, 10 predicted proteins | sample MGYA00242088_ERZ509227 | MGnify/ENA primary metagenome ERZ509227 (study PRJEB26280, sample SAMEA2338816) | human gut metagenome | biome: human gut; feature: human-associated habitat; material: faeces... | reverse complement strand
GTTCACCAGTTCCGTACCTTCGCAAGCGGGACAGGCCTTCGGAAGTTGATAGGTATAGCCGCAATAGTGACAGGTCAGTTGATTGATTCCTTTGTGGTAAGTCAGGCTCACATCACAGTTTTTGCACTTCGGCACCCAGCCGCAAGTACGGCATTCTATCATGGGAGCAAAGCCGCGACGGTTCTGGAAAAGAATCACCTGTTCCTTCTGTTCCAGGGCTTCTTTCATATATTGTACCAGCAAAGGCGAGAACTGTCCGACCATTCGTTTCTTACGGTGCAGTTCCTTGATATCTACCGGGATAATCTCCGGCAACTGAATCTCTTTATAGCGTTCTTTCAGTTGGACAAAGCCGTATTTTCCGTCCGTCGCGTTCTGCCATGTCTCGATAGAAGGAGTAGCCGTTCCCAACAGTGTTTTAGCTCCATACATGGCAGCCAGTACAATAGCTGCGCTACGTGCATGATAACGGGGAGCAGGGTCTTGCTGCTTATAAGTATTCTCGTGTTCCTCGTCCACAATCACCAGTCCCAGGTTCCGGAAAGGGAGGAAAACGGAAGAACGGACTCCCAAAATAATATCATAGCCATTTTCTCCCAACTGTTTCCGCCATATCTCCACCCGTTCGGCATCGGGAAACTTAGAGTGATAAATGCCCAGCCGAGAGCCGAAAACCCGTTGCAGACGTTCTGTAATCTGGGTAGTCAGGGCAATCTCAGGCAACAAATACAATACTTGCTTTCCCTGACGAATAGTTTCTTCTATCAGATGAATATATACTTCCGTCTTACCACTGGACGTCACCCCATGAAGCAGGCAGACATTCTTTTCCCGGAAGGACTGTACGATTTCATCGTGTGCCCGTTGCTGAAACTCATTCAACGTATTCAGTTCGACGACCTCCTTCACCTGCTGGTTCAACCGGCCGATCTCATGATGATAAATCTCAAATATCTTTTTCTCTACCAGACCGTTCAGAATGGAAGGCGACACATTGGCGCGTTGCAACAGTTCTTTCTTGGAGACTTCTTTCGGGACTTCATTTCCCAGAATCCCCGAACATTCCACATATTTCATCAACAATGCCAACTGCTTCGGGGCACGCGACAGGATATCAAACAGTATATGCAGCCGTTTTTCATCCGCCGAACCCGCAAGCCGCACCCGCGCCTCCGTCTTGGGTTTATAAGTACGCCTCAACTCCTCCTTTACAAAAATCGCTTCTTTATCGAGCAGCGACTTGATGACAGTCAGAATATTTTTTATCCCGCTCTCCTTCTCCAGCTTAGTGACACACTGCTGTGCATCCACGGCAAGCAAATCCAGAATGCGCTGTTCACGTTCCGGCAATGGTGCATCCGCTTCAAAATCGGGATTATACTCTACAATCGTTTCGCTTTCGAGTTTCAATCCCGAAGGCAGCGCCGCCTTATAAACATCCCCTTGCGTACAGAGATAATAATCGGCTATCCACTCCCAAAACTTGAATTGAACAGGCAATAATATAGGAGAAGCATCCAGCAATGCAGATATGTCCTTCACCTCATACTCCGTCGGAGCACAATAATGAACATTAAGAACGATAGCCGTATAGAACTTCTTCCGTCCGAAAGGAACTACCACGCGGCAACCGATCTTCACTTCTTCCGCACACTCGTCCGGCAAAGAGTAAGTAAAGCTCTTTGGAAGCGGAAGCGGTAATATGACATCTACATACTTTTTCATTGCAGGCACAAAGATATAAAAAAAGAGGCTTCCGACAGTCGAAAGCCTCTTGTTCTACTATGTTAAAGTAAATTATCCGCTAAAAAATATAAGCAACAGATCCCTGCCAAGTCTTGGTTTTATAGGAACCGCCGCCGTCAATATCAGCAGTGTCGCCCAATGGGATATTATAATTAGCTCCCACCTGCAAATGGTTCAGCAACTTCAGGCCGGCACCTACATTGATACCTACTTCCGCCTTCTTCTTGTCGATTCCGGTTTTCTTTTCAAAGTCGAAATAAAAATCAGGACCGGCAGCCAGATAAATACCGGCCAGGCTACCCAAGCCGATGTTATACTTCAAGTTAACCGGGATATCAATACCGTTCTGCTTCACAGTAACATCCGCGTCGGCATCAGAAACCTTGATACCTCTTTGGGCAAAAAGCAACGCAGCATCTACCCCCAACCCTACGATTGGAATATTAAACTCAGCCATTGGGCCAATAAAGAAGCCGGTAAAATTATCCTTCTTAAAGTTTTCTTTCACATTAGAGAAGCTCGCTTTTGACAAGTTCAAACCTCCCTTTACACCAAAATGTATTTGAGCCTGAGCAGGCATTGCCATACCAATACATACAGCAATCAATAAAGCACCAAAAATCTTTTTCATAAATTTACGTGTTTATAATTCGGGACAAAGATATATAATTAGAATAAATAAACACAATTTATCGGTTTTTTGTTCGCTCAAAGTCGCTATTGTTCATCCACTCCTATTCCCGCGCCTTCTCTGATAGTTTAATTTCATTTCCGGATTCTCATACAGAATCTTTTGAACCAACAGGCACGACAGGCGGTTTGCGCCAATTTAGGAAGATAATGATAACAACAGACATCCACGCCATGCATTTATATATAACACATCTCTAACTGATATGTTGATATACAGCCATTCACGTGGAGTATCTGTTGTATCATCTCTCTCCTAAATAGAAACTGCTAGATTTCAGAAGTGAGAGATAATACACTTTTACTCCATTAGGAAATAAAAACGCCTTCTGCCAATTTCATCACGCTGATGAGCAGAAAGCGTATGACAAAGATATATTTTTTTTTGAAATGCAGCAGAAATACAGGAAGTTCTGTATTATCCGACTACTCTCTTCCATATAAAAAAACGAAAATCCTCTTTCAACCTATCACCTACTTTGCCAATCCCTTTATTCATCATGCTTTCAGAACGGTGATAGGTTGTTTGCAACCTATCACCTCATCTATCACCTATCACCTGCTAATTTGGATAAAATCTACTGTAAACGAAAGCGGTAACTAGGGGCAATTTCTGTTTCCCGGTGAGAAACAAAGTGCTTCAAGGCATGAAACGATTGGTTTCAAGGCTCTGAAACTTTAGTTTCAAGCGTTAGAAACTCTAGTTTCCACACGCAGAAACTCCAGTTCCCACATAGAGAAACTACAGTTTCCCCGCCTCGGAACCTGGATTTCGAGCTTAGGAAACAAAAGTTTCAAGCTCCCCGACCGATCGGACATCTTATCTGTTCCTATTTATAAGGATACCAATTGCTATCTTCTTTAAAGATATTCTCCGGTGTATACTTCAATACTTCTTTCTTTGTAAGCTGTTCGGCCCATGCCACACGTCCTTCAGTCTTTGCGCCTTCGCCCGTATTGCCAAATTCGGCATAACGGGCTGTTTTTTCATTCTCCGGATTCTTCCAGTTGTGCCAACCTTCGGGACGGATATGGTTTCCAAACTCACAGTTAATAAAAGCTGTCGCTGCATACGGACGCCACGGACGGCCCAGATAGACCTTTTTCACTCCCGGAGCAGCAGTCAGCTTGCAATTCTTGAAGACATAGCCAAATTCTATATTTTGAGGAGTAGAAGCGGCAGTGATATACGAATCACGTTTGCTATGCAGCTCACAGTATTCGAAAAGTGCAGTGGAAGGTCCGAAGATAAAGTCGGTAGTACCTTCGATGTAACAGTTGGTAAATAAGAGCCGTGCCCCTTCCGAACCGGTATAGATAGTGTCCTGATTTCCCAGAAAACGGCAGTTTATGAACATCAGCCGGTCACCCTCGGTATGAAGTGCCACGGCCTGTCCCAAAGGAGCCGCATTATTTTCAATCGTTAAGTCCTTGAAAGTAATATCGTTGCCCGATACCTTGACGGTGTACGTGCGGAATGTTCCCATTTTGTTAATATTGGCATGGTCGTCGTAGGTGATAATCGTATTTTCGGCGCTTTCGCCTACCAACTGAACGTTCTTGACCCAAGAGGGAATTACCAGCTTCTCTTTATACGTGCCGTTCTTGATATAAATTGTCACCGTGTAATCCATAAAAGCGCGGACCGCTTCCACTGCTTCCTGAATATTGCGGTAATCTCCTGTCCCGTCGCGTGTGACGACCAACGTATCTTTGCGCTGCTGTTGTTGCGAATAAACTGCCGTTTCTCCTACACCAAGAAAGAGAATTAGCAATATCCCTTTAAAAATAGTCCCTTTCATCGGCATAAATTACTTTTGTAAACGTTCATATTCCAAGCTAGCCATGATAAATGGCCCCACAACTTTGGGGTCGTTATTACGGATTGTTTCATTAATATAATAGTCGTAATCACCGGAACGATATACTTTTCCTCCCAACCCGGCTACTGCACAAGCCTTGGTTATGGTTACCAGGCCGTTCCTATCCACTTTGATAAAATTATCAAGGAAACCTTTATAGCCCTTCAACGCTACATCCAGATAAGATTTATCAATATATCCCTTGCGGACAGCCTTAAACAAGGAGTAGATAAACATGGCGGAACAGGACGATTCGACATAGTTTCCTTGATCTCCGCTTCTATCCATGACCTGATACCAGCCTCCAGTTTTCGGGTCTTGCAGTTTCTTTACCTGCACAGCAATATTATTCAGAATAGCAAGCAGCGAATCCCTCCCTGCTTCGTGCTTCGGAATAAAATCCAGCGCATCTACCAACGCCATGGCATACCACCCCATAGCACGTCCCCAGCAGTGCTTCGACTGCCCCGTGACCGGATCCGCCCAACGTTCGGTGCGACTGACATCACACGCATGACGGTAAAGTCCGTTTTTCGGGTCGTAAGTATGGCGGGCGCAAGTGACAAACTGGTTAATTATATCCGCATAGTCTTTCGGAAGGTTGTTGCGGAATGCATATTCTGCATAAAAAGGAGCTCCCATGTAAAGTCCGTCCAGCCACATCTGATGCGGATAAATTTTCTTGTGCCAGAAACCGCCATCATCATTACGGGGCTGTCCTCCAAACTGGCTGTAAAGCAGATCGAGCGCTTTCTTGTATTTCGGATCTTTGGTTTGCTCATAAATACGGAAAAGAATTTTCCCGGAATTGATGCGATCCAGACTGTAATCGGTTAATTTATAGGCAGTAATCGTTCCGTCGGCGTGCACCATTGTATCTGCGTATGCAATGGCGTAGTCGCGGATTTTCTTGTCACCATACGTATCATAGACATCAAGCATGGCTCCCAATTCAAGACCGTGACAATAATCCCACTTTAGCTTGGGCTGAAAGTCGAGTTGCCAGGATTCCGGCCAACGGATCATTTCTGATTGAGTCATTCGTACAGACCAGGGGAGTTTCTTATCTACCTGCTGCGCCGACATCGGGGGAATGATTGCAGCCAGTGTAAGCAATATAAAAAGAACAGATGCAAGGGTTCGTCTCATGGTTTGTTATTTTAAGGATTCAACATACTCGTTTTTCACGCTACGAAAGTAGTGTATTTCTTCCAAACCGGATAGGAATTTTTAATCAACTAGGTGCATTTTTTGTTTTTCGTGTACGGAAACGACTATTTTTGTGCACGCAAACGTCAAAAATGTCCATTTTTGATGCAATATCTGATAAATTAAGAGTTTCGTTTTGGAAGAAAGCAAAAAAGGTCTTACTTTTGGCACGGTTTAAAACTAATGCCCTCTGGGGAAACACAGAAAATTATCATTAAAACAGAGAAAAATAGAACAGAATGGAAGAAGTATTTAAGTACATTATCGGTCTTGGAGCGGCAGTAATGATGCCGATCATTTTCACGATTTTAGGAGTATGTATCGGTATTAAACTTCCCAAAGCGCTCAAGAGCGGTTTGTTGGTTGGTGTCGGTTTCGTTGGTTTATCAGTAGTGACGGCATTGCTAACCAGCAGTCTGGGTCCGGCATTAAGTAAAATGGTTGAAATCTACGGATTGGAATTAGGAATTTTCGACATGGGGTGGCCTTCTGCTGCGGCGGTAGCTTACAATACCTCAGTCGGTGCTTTCATCATCCCTGTTTGTCTGGGAATTAACTTATTAATGTTGCTGACTAAAACAACCCGTACCGTCAATATCGACCTTTGGAACTACTGGCACTTTGCATTTATCGGCGCTATCGTATACTTTGCTTCCGACAATATCTATTGGGGATTCTTTGCAGCTATCATCTGCTACATCATCACGCTGGTAATGGCAGACCTTACCGCTCCTGCTTTTCAGAAGTTCTATGATAAAATGGACGGAATCTCTATCCCGCAACCTTTCTGCCAAAGTTTCGTTCCGTTTGCTATCGTAATCAACAAACTATTGGATAAAATTCCGGGATTCGACAAACTGAATATCGACTCTGAAGGATTGAAAAAGAAATTCGGCTTAATGGGTGAACCCTTATTTCTGGGTATCGTAATTGGTTGCGGTATCGGCGCACTGGGTTGCGGAAGCTGGAAAGAAGTGGTAGACAGCATTCCGAGCATATTGGGTCTGGGTATCAAAATGGGCGCGGTAATGGAGTTGATTCCACGTATCACCAGCCTCTTTATCGAAGGTCTGAAACCGATCTCCGACGCTACTCGCGAACTGATCGCAAAAAAATATAAGAACAGTGCCGGACTGAGTATCGGTATGAGCCCCGCTTTGGTTATCGGACACCCGACGACACTGGTGGTATCCCTGCTTTTGATTCCCGTAACTATATTCCTTGCAGTCATTCTGCCGGGTAACCGGTTCCTTCCGCTGGCATCTTTGGCGGGTATGTTCTACCTGTTCCCGATGATTCTGCCTATCACGAAAGGTAATGTAGTGAAATCGTTTATTATCGGACTGGTAGCATTAATCGTAGGTTTGTATTTCGTAACGGAACTGGCAGGTTTCTTCACCCTGGCCGCAAAAGACGTATATGCTGCTACGGGCGACCCGACAGTGAATATCCCCGCAGGCTTTGAAGGCGGCGCACTCGACTTTGCTTCCAGTCTTTTCTGCTGGGGTATCTTCCACCTGACTTACAGCCTGAAGATTATCGGCCCGGCAATCCTCGTGGTACTCGCACTCGGAATGGCTATCTACAACCGTATCCGCATGACGAGAAATGATGCAAAAGAAGCATTGAACAACAAATAGTACATAATATATAATTCAAATAAAGATTCGAAAGATGAAAAAATTAGCAATTGCAATGATGTTGGGTATCGCAGCGATGTCTGCTTCTGCCCAGGTAAATTACAAGATGCAAGTGGCTTGCAATCCGCAAGACGTGAAAACGTATGATACAAACCGCCTGCGTAGTAGCTTCCTTATGGAAAAAGTAATGGTTCCGAACGAAATCAACGTTACTTATTCTATGTACGACCGTTTTATCTTCGGTGGTGCCGTGCCTACAACAAAAGAACTGGTACTGGAAACAATCGATCCGCTGAAAGCTAAGTTTTTCCTTGAACGCCGCGAACTGGGGGTTATCAACGTAGGTGGCGAAGGAATCGTGACCGTAGACGGCAAAGAATATACATTGAAGTTCAAAGATGCACTGTACGTTGGTAGAGGCAAGCAGAAAGTGACTTTCAAGAGCAAAGACTCAAGCAATCCTGCCAAGTTCTACATCAACTCTGCTACTGCTCACAAAGAATACAAAACGCAGTTAATTACGATTGACGGACGTAAAGGCTCTCTGAAAGCCAACTCTTTCCCTGCCGGAAAATTGGAAGAAAGCAACGACCGCGTTATCAACCAGTTGATTGTAAACAATGTACTTGAAGAAGGTCCTTGCCAACTGCAAATGGGATTGACGGAACTGAAACCGGGTAGCGTATGGAACACGATGCCTGCACATACTCACAGCCGCCGCATCGAGGCATACTTCTACTTCAATGTACCGACCGGCAACTCTATCTGCCACTTCATGGGCGAGCCTCAGGAAGAACGCATCGTATGGATGCAGAACGAACAGGCTATCATGTCACCGGAATGGTCTATCCACGCTGCTGCCGGAACAAGCAACTATATGTTCATCTGGGGCATGGCTGGTGAAAACCTCGACTACGGAGATATGGATAAGATTAAATATACAGAAATGCGCTAATCATTGCGCATCTCTGCAACCATATAAACAATCCGAGAAACTTCATTCATTCCTCTGTATAAGGAAAGAATGAAGTTTTCCGGATTTATCATATTCTTCTCCCAAAGAATACAAATGTAACACCTGACATATACTATGCAACAAAATCATCCTATAATGCAACGAATTATACATGATTTTGACCAATTATTACAAATAACTTTCATTCGAAATACCGACCTTTGTCAGCAAATCAAAATCTATTAAATCCATTATCATGAATGCATTTCAAAAAACAGGCGAAAAAATGACAAACTACAGATGGACTATCTGTGCTATGCTATTTTTTGCAACAACAGTTAATTATCTCGACCGCCAGGTGCTATCGCTGACCTGGGACGAATTTATCAAACCGGAATTCCATTGGAATGAAGTACACTACGGTACTATCACTTCCGTATTCTCTATTGTATATGCAATATGTATGCTGTTTGCCGGTCGCTTCATCGACTGGATGGGCACCAAAAAAGGGTATCTCTGGGCAATCGGTGTATGGTCGGCAGGTGCTTGTATGCACGCACTCTGCGGAATTGTGACCGAACAATATGTAGGTTTGCACAGCGCAGCCGAACTAATGGCTGCTACCGGTGACGTAGTTGTTGTACTGGCTACCGTCAGTATGTACTGCTTCCTTGCCGCTCGCTGTATCCTCGCACTCGGTGAAGCGGGCAACTTCCCGGCTGCTATCAAAGTAACGGCTGAATACTTCCCTAAAAAGGACCGCGCTTACGCTACTTCTATCTTTAACGCCGGTGCCTCTATCGGTGCCTTGATCGCTCCCGTTTCCATTCCGTTGATCGCAAAAGCATGGGGCTGGGAAATGGCATTTATCGTAATCGGTGCGCTTGGTTTTGTCTGGATGGGTATGTGGGTATTCATGTATGATGCTCCTTCAAAGAGTAAACACGTCAACAAAGCCGAACTTGATTATATCGAACAGGATAAATATGAAGAAGGCGCCGCCCCTGTGATTGAAGAGGTGAAAGAAGAAAAGAAGATGTCTTTCCTTCAATGTTTCACTTACAAGCAGACATGGGCTTTCGCTGCCGGCAAGTTTATGACCGACGGTGTGTGGTGGTTCTTCTTGTTCTGGACTCCGTCTTACCTGAATACCCAATTTGACATCAAGACTTCCGATGGACTGGGAATGGCTTTGATTTTCACTCTTTATGCCGTAACAATGTTGTCTATCTATGGCGGTAAACTCCCGACTATCTTTATTAATAAGACAGGTATGAATCCTTATGCTGCCCGTATGAAGGCAATGTTGATTTTTGCTTTCTTCCCGTTAGTGGTATTGCTGGCACAGCCATTTGGTACATTCTCTCCGTGGTTCCCGGTTATCCTTATCGGTGTCGGCGGTGCTGCCCACCAATCTTGGTCGGCTAACATCTTCTCTACTGTAGGTGATATGTTTCCGAAAACCGCTATTGCAAGTATTACAGGTATCGGTGGCATGGCCGGTGGTGTGGGTTCCATGTTGATGCAGTTCGGTGCAGGTCTGCTGTTTGTTCATGCCGACGAAACGCACATGACATTTATGGGATTCGAAGGCAAGCCTGCCGGATATTTCATTATGTTCTGTATCTGTGCGGTAGCTTACCTGGTAGGCTGGGTGATTATGAAGGCATTAGTACCGAAGTACAAACCTATCGTATTGGATTAATCTATCATCTGATATAAAATGAAACAGGAAGGTATCCAATTAATAATACCTTCCTGTTTTTCGTAAAACAAAATATTCTAGTAAAACAAAAAAGCCTCTTCTCACGAAGAAGGCTTTTTAGGATTACTTATTCTACATTACTTCCTGCTTTTAAAATGAAAAAGAAGCATTCTAATAATGGAGGATAGTAATCGTTAAGATGAAAAAAAGGGAAGTCTCACGACTTCCACAATTCTTCTAACCTTAAATCTAAATCTCTATGAAAAAAACGTGTTGCAAATATAGGCGTTTGTTCATTATTAAGGTGTTAATGAATTGCATAAAGAGAGAATAAAAACTAACATCTGCAAAAATTAGCGAATTACCCCTGAGTCTCTATTAAATTTAATAAACTTTCATAAAGCGGGTTGGATTTCAGGTATTTCGGGACTCCTGTCACAAACATCTGTTTCCTTGCACGAGTAAGGGCTACGTTCAATTTCCGGTCTATCAGCACTCCATTCTCTTCTGTTAAATTCGACACAAATTTTAACTGATAATAACTATTTATACAACAGGAATAAATAATCACATCCCGCTCGCTACCTTGAAAACGTTCGACAGTATCAACCAATATCCGATTGAGCGCCGGGATACCTAACGCTTCTATTTCTTTTTTTATAAGTGCTATCTGACTGCGATAAGGTGTGATAACTCCCAAAGTACGGGAATCGTCAAAGTCTGTCCGGTGAGATTCATAGATTTGAGCTGCCAGACCTGCGACAATACGGGCTTCGGAATAATTTATCTTGGCCGACCCTCCCGCCTTCTCCGGCTGTGAAGGATAAAAAGCAAGACGGGAAATGTGTTCGGATGACTCTGTCTGATGCGGCAGGCCTACCGGTATCAGATGTCCGCCATAGAAAGCCCGGTTGGCAAACAAGGCGACTTTGGGATGCATACGTCCCTGACGACAGAGCATATCGTGTGAACGGTGAACGGCAGGGCAATTCCGATAAAGACGTTCAAACAAAGAGTCTTTCAGGTTAGTCAGCCCGATAGCCAACAATGTTTCGTCATAGATAGCAGATTGCTCCGCTTTTTGCAGGACAACGGCAGGAAGTTGTTTATGATCACCGATCAGGATAAACTTATCTATCGCATTCCTGTCGCCTTCGCCGTGTGCACAAAGAATACCTAACAATTGCGGTTCCAATATCTGAGTAGCCTCATCGACGATAGCTACATCAAAGTGCTTCAACCGAAAGAGTTCGGGCTTTCCCGAAATGGCGGCCACAGTTCCTACCATGATACGGCAATTACGTATACGTTCATAAACATCGGCACGGCGTGTACAGAATGCCAACTCGTTTTCGATCAGATGTCCGCGATATGCTTCATCACAGGATAATTCGCTCCCTACACGGATAAAGTCGACAGCAGGACGAATCGAAGCAAGCGACTTGCATATTTCATCAACAGCACGATTGGTATACGAAAGTAGAAGAATTTGTGAGTCTTTATCGGCATGGAAAGTCTCCACCATTTTCTTCAGGGCACAGGAGGTCTTACCCGTCCCCGGAGGACCGACTAACAGGAAGTAATCTTTTGCAGCTTTCGCTTTCAATGCAACGCGGGTGAAGTCGTCTTCCGCTTGAGCTATGAGTATATCCAATGATTCGTCAAACTCCGGCGGGCGCTGAGAGAGCAATAAATCGCGCCGTTCCTGCGTAGCAGACAGATAAGCATATAATCCTTGATACATCGAACGGAAAGTGGTATCCATCGTATCGTGCTCTATCGCATAAAGACTCCGGGCAGGAAGTACGGAAGGATTTTGCTGTGTAGCACGTAAACGGATTCCGACTTCATGATCCGTCAGATATTCAATATTCCCTTTGAATACCATTTTATTGGTAACATTATCTGTATCAGAGTTCCGTTCGTAAAGAATTATGGCATCGCCTTGACGGAAATTAGGGAGAAAAGTTCTTTCTCCTCCCACCTTCTCTTCCGGAGGGAAGGCCAACGTAAGACCGGCTTTATGTTCATCGGCTGCATGATTCTCCTTAATTCTCAAATCATAAAGAATCTCTCCTGCTTCGCATTTCTCCGCCAAAGTGGAAAGCCACAAGGAAGCGGCTCCGGTGCGTCCCTCATAATCCACATCTCCGGATTTGGAGGTATAAAGTTCTTTTGTTATAAAGTTATATATTGCATAGAAATATTTTTTCTCCAAAGGAGAGAGTGCTTTCAATTTCGACTGGAAATTGTCAATGGAAGGACGCAGGTAGGTTTCCCAAAAATGCCCTTTCAAACCTCGCTCGTTCAAGGTGAAGGAATTGATGCCTTCTAGTTTCTGCGCGGTATACTCCAGACTATTCCGTAACTGAATTCCATATTCATCAGCAACAATGCGGTTGCGCAAGTCGATCACCCGACGCACCAGTGCCCAGGAAGGACGGGAAGGATAAAGCAACGGATAGCGGGTGTATAGCAGATAAGCTTTCACTTTCCGGTGGTCCATTCCCATAGAATATTGCAGGACTGCCTGATAAAGCAACATTTGCACTTTATTATTCTCTTTCGGCTCCACTTTGCCACGGATAGCATATTCGTCAGCCTTACCCGATTTCATTTCGATAAAGGAGGACATATCCCGTTGCATATAGTCGAGACGCCCTTGCAGTCCGAGTGCTTCGCAAATATAAGACGGTTCGAGCACAGCATCCGTCTTATCCAGTTCGTATCCGGCAGCATGGAAAGTATCGTTTACCGTTTCACGGATATGCTCAAAGTGAAGTTTACAGTCATCGAAGAACCGGCGTTCCTTTTCCTTGTCACGCAAATCGGGACAGGCTGCCAATTCGATAGGATAGCGCCGGAAAGCTTTCTGCATACACGCACGGTAATCAATTTCTTCTTCCTGTGCATGAATCCATTCATCCAGAAAAAGGTTGGCAATGTTTCCCAGCAACAAAGGGCGTGCATTCTCAATCGACTGAAGGCGGGAAAGAACATAGTTTGCCGGATGATGCCCGTAGTCGCGGAAACATTCGGCAAGGGAACTGATGTCAAGCAGGTAATCCGGTTCGAGAACGATAAATGAAGGGGTCAATACGCCCGCTTCATCCACCGCAACGTCTAATAGATTTATTTGGGCATATTGCCATAGCAGCCGGCAGGTTTCAGCAAATTCTTCGTTTATCTGAGGAATGTTATAGCGAACCAAATAAGGTTTCTCCGATACTTCATCCAACGGAGTTACATATAAATATTGTTCATCGGCATACTGAAAGCAGACGCGCATCCGTTGCACACGTTCAAGGGCAGGAGGTGCAACCAGATAAGTTGCATCGGTACGGGGTAGCAAACGGTATAATTCAACAGGAACATCTTCACCGGACAATTTACGGATAAGAAAAGCCAATGTCTTGACGTCTCGCAAAAGATTCTCCCGGGTAGGAACAAGCTGGTGATTCAAAACCCGATTGGAAGTCAGACGGAATGTATGCAAACGATTCTGCTCTGCATAAGTAAGTCCGGTTTTGGCACCTACAAAACTGATTCTGGCGGAAAGGTCGGTCATTTGCAGACTCTCATTCTGCATCTCCGAACGACAAATACGTTCCAACAAATCACGCATTTGTTTATAGCCAACAACCAATTCCACACCTTTCTCCCGGCAAACAGCCAGCAGTAGTTCATAAGATTCTATTCCTTCATTTGCTTCCATAAAACAAAGGTACGTGATAAATCTTAATTCTTATGCAAATGAGTGCCTTCAAATACCCGACGATGTTTAAACTTCTTCTGTTATATCTTCTTCCTTCTTGTCTTTTATCATCAAAATACTCATTTCATACAACAGATAAAGAGGAATAGCTACCACACTCAACGTAAAGGGATCGCCCGTAGGAGTGATTATAGCAGCGGCTATCACGATGACAACAACAGCGTGACGACGATATTTCCGCAAGAAAGACTTGTTGACTATTCCCAACAAAGAGAGTAACCAAGTCACCAGCGGAAGTTCAAAAGCAAGTCCCATACAGAGAATCAACATCATAAAATTGTCAATGTATGAATTGAGCGAGAGAATGTTTTCTACTTCTGAACTTAATTGGTAAGTAGAAAGGAAGCGAAGTGTCAACGGGTAGACCATAAAATACCCCAACAAAACACCGATAAAGAACATGAATGTACCTATTGTCAGGGCTTTCCGTACTCCTTTACGTTCATTGGGATAAAGGGCAGGACTAATGAAACGCCATATTTCAAAAAAGAGATAGGGTATGGCAGTCACTACCGACAACATAAAAGCCGTTGACAGATGGATAAAAAAAGGAGCAGCCAAGTTAATATTGACTAACTTCACATGAAAATCTTGCGTAAAAAAATCATCAGTCAGATCGAATTTCTGTCCGATGTATCGTAATAAATCGTAGAATATGAAATCATTGTGGCAAGGTGCCAGTATCACATGATCGAAAAGATAGGGCATAGCTATAAAATAGCCTATCGCCAACACGAACCAAATCCCAATCACCCGAAAGAGTACCTTACGCAGTTCATCCAAATGATCCCAAAAGGTCATTTCTGCCATTCGAACTTTCTTCTTTACTTAGCTGAATCTGCCGGTTTGTCAATTTCGTCTTTCGCCTTATTTATTTCATCTTTCGCTTCATTTACTCCGTCCTTGAAGCTCTTGACCCCTTTACCCAAGCCACGCATCAGTTCAGGAATTTTCTTTCCACCGAAAAGAAGAAGAATAACCAAAGCAATAATAATCCATTCGGAACCGCTGGGCAAAAAGCCTAACAATAATAAGTTTGTCATAAGTTTATTTGATAAGAGGTTTCTACTAGTTGGTGCAAATATAACATTTTCGCCACAGAGTAGCACAGAGTTCCACGGAGTTTTTTATTATTTTGCCCACCCTGTGAAACTCAGTGTTGCTCTGTTATGAACTAATCCTGATAATAAACCCGCTTTACCCGAGTGGATATACTAGTCAACACTTCGTAAGGAATCGTATCCAGTTTATCAGAAAGGACAGTAATCGGAAGATCATCACCGAAGATAATCGCCTGGTCACCCTCACGGCAGTCGATGTCCGTTACATCAATCATACAAACATCCATACAGATATTGCCGACATAAGGCGCTTTTTTTCCATTCACCAGACAGTAAGCGTTTCCACGTCCCAAATGGCGGTTTAATCCGTCCGCATAGCCAATAGGAATAGCAGCAATGCGTGAAGGACGTTCCAAATGTCCCTTTCGGCTATATCCTACCGTATCTTCTGCAGGCACGTCCCGAATCTGAAGAATCGTTGTCTTGAGAGTACTTACATTGTGTATAATCGAATTATCTATCGGACTCACTCCATAAAGTCCGATTCCCAAACGTACCATATCAAACTGTGCACCGGGGAAACGTTCGATTCCTGCCGTATTACAGATATGACGCAGAATCTTATGTGAGAAAGCGGCTTGCAACTCCTGCGAACCTTTCTCAAATAATTCTATCTGCTGACGTGTAAAAGAATCGAATTGAGGCGAATCACTACCTACAAAATGAGAGAACACCGAACGGGCAATCACAGCGTTCTGAGCTTTCAAGCGACGAATCAGCAAGGGAATCTCATCAATGCCAAAACCCAGCCGATGCATACCCGTATCCAATTTTACATGAATCGGAAAGTTGGTGATTCCTTCTTTCTCGGCTGCTTTAATCAAAGCATCGAGCAGGTGGAAATTATAAACTTCCGGCTCCAGTTTATAGTCGAACATAGTCTTGAATGCTGTGAGCTCAGGGTCCATTATGATGATAGAAGAAGTAATACCTGCTTTACGAAGTTCAGAACCTTCATCGGCTACGGCTACAGCCAGATAATCGACATGATGTTCCTGTAATGTCTTGGCTATTTCATACGAACCGGCTCCATAAGCGGAAGCCTTTACCATGCAGATCACTTTCGTTTCGGGATGACGAAGCATCGCACGATAATGATTCAGGTTCTCCACCATTGCACCGAGATTTACTTCCAGAATCGTTTCATGCACTTTCAGTTCCAGTTCTTCGGACAGCAGATCAAAGTTGAACACACGGGAACCTTTAATCAGAATTACTTCCGAATGAAGTGATTTCAGCAGATTCGAAGCCAGAAGAGCTTCTGTATTCGGGAAGAAATAACGTTCCAACGCATCGTCAAAACGAGCGGTACAGGAAGAAATCTCTGCTCCTACGCCAATCAGTTTGTCTATTCCACGACTCCGTACCAACTGTGCCACACGACGATAAAGTGTAGCGGTACTTTGTCCTGTTTCTAAAATATCCGACAAGATTAATGTACGTTTCAATCCTTTCTTCTCCGAACGACGTACCAAAAAATCAAGAGCGATATCCAATGAAGCCAAGTCCGAGTTATAACTATCATTAATCAATACACAATTGTTCTTTCCTTCTTTTACTTCCAAACGCATGGCAATCGGTTCAAGACGTGCCATACGCTCTGTTATCTGATCGGCGGGGGTCATTAAATAGAGGCAGGCTGCCAGACAGTTCAGTACATTCTCTATGGAAGCGTCATCAATAAACGGGATGCAGAAAGTATTATCCATATCCAGATAACGGTAGGAAATAACAGTATGATCTTCTTTCTTAGTCACCCGGCTAATATATAACGGACGTTCAATATCCTTACGGCTCCATGCTATTTCACGAGCTGTCAACATCGACTTTGCTACACAATTGCTGATAAGTTCGTTATCTCCGTTATAAATTACGACATCACAATCTTTAAAAAGAGTCAGTTTCTCCATGCACTTCTCCTGTAATGAGAAGAAGTTTTCCTGATGAGCACCGCCAATATTAGTCAGAATGCCAATAGTCGGCTTTATCATCCGCTTCAAAGCATTCATCTCTCCCATTTCAGAAATACCGGCTTCGAATATGCCCAATTCTGCTTCTTCATTCAGTTGCCAGACCGATAAAGGTACACCAATCTGTGAATTATAGCTACGCGGCGAACGGACAATACGACGGTCGGGACTCAGTAACTGGTGTAACCACTCTTTCACAATCGTCTTTCCATTGCTCCCTGTTATACCGATAATCGGAATTTTAAACTCCTCCCGATGTATTTCAGCCAGCTTCTGCAAAGCCTTTAACGGATTGGCAACGATGAGGAAATTGAGGGTGGAGAGCTTTCCTAGTTCTCCATTCTTAAATTTCTCAAAGTCTTCTTCAGTAACCACAAAGTTACGCACTCCCCGGTCATATAAATCGGGGATATAGCGGGCTCCACTGTTACGTTTCGTAGTCAGGGCAAAGAAAAGAGTTTCTTCCGGGAAACTAAGAGAGCGGCTGTCTGTCAGTAGCCAATCAATTGTCGCTTCACATTCGCCCACACGGCGGGCACCGATACATTCGGCTATGGATTCAATCGTATATGACATAGTTCTGTTTCTTTTTGAAAATCTAAGTACGGGTATTTTCCGATAAGTCGTTCTATTTTTAACACTATTTGTCCTAAAAAGCGTTGATACGCTTCCGATTCGGGATGAAAGGGTTTATGCGCCATATCTTTGCGGATATCCTCCACTTCTGTCATAACCTGCTTTGTTTCAGCAGAAAAAAAGGAATCAGAAAAGCATTTCCACAGGTAGTTCACGGCCAATGGAGACGGATGCAACATATCATCGGCATAAAACCGGTAATCGCGCAATTCGTCAAGTACTATCTCGTAAGCAGGAAAGTAGAAAACCTGCTTCGGAAACAATTGCTGCAAGCGGTCGATTGTAAGCAACAGGGTCGATTTACTAAGTTGATTGGCATGCATTCCGTCACGAATATGCCGGATCGGGCTGACTGTAAAGAGAACCTTCAGATTCGGATTACGTGCCGTCATACCGGCAATCAATGAAGTGTATTCGTTCACAATCTCGTCGACTGACAGGAGCCGGCGGTTAAAATTGCTTTCCGGCAGCTTGTGGCAGTTGGACACTACCCTCCCCGTTTCTTTCTGTTCATAGACGTAGGCGGTGCCGAAAGTCAACATCAACCAATCCAGTTGATGAACCGTCTTATGGGCCTGCTGCAAACGATGATTTATATTCCGGATGACCTCGCCCGCCGTAGCTGCGGAGAATGAGCCATGATGCATCGGGCTATGCCAACACTCCTTATAAGCAAATAAATCTTCCTCCTGATACACCTTCCCTTTTAATATTTCAACTAAGGCTGTTGAAACAGAAAAGGGATTGTAGAGAATACCAAAAGGATTCACATCTACCCTGAATTTGTTTTCCGCCAGTTGCCTACCCATGTTTTCTGCAAAACAGGAGCCCAGCAGAAGTATTTGTCCGGCATGAGTAACAGGCGGCAAGCTTGCGGGCAGTTCAACCTTCGTTCGAAAATCCATATATTTTTTCTCCTTATTAATTCCTTTTCACGAAGCAAAAGTACAATAAAGATGTGTATTCCATTTCAGGTTCCACATTCTTTTCGTATTTTTGCACTAAATTTCCTAGAATCATGAATAATGAACCGATATATAACTTGCTAAACACTATTGATTACCCCGAAGATCTACGGAAACTAAACGTAGAACAACTACCGGAAGTATGCAATGAACTGAGGCAAGACATTATTAAAGAGCTATGCTGCAATCCGGGACATTTCGCTGCGAGTTTGGGGACAGTGGAATTGACCGTAGCCTTACACTACGTCTACAATACGCCTTATGACCGTATTGTGTGGGATGTGGGTCATCAGGCATACGGACACAAGATTCTTACGGGACGACGGGAAGCTTTCTCCACCAACCGGAAGTTGGGAGGAATCCGTCCTTTTCCTTCACCGGAGGAGAGTGAATACGATACTTTCACCTGCGGACATGCATCCAATTCTATTTCTGCTGCTCTCGGCATGGCAGTTGCCGCTGCTCAGAACGGAGATTCCAACCGTCATGTCATAGCTGTCATCGGTGATGGTTCGATGAGTGGCGGACTGGCTTTCGAGGGACTGAACAATTCATCAACCACCTCGAACAACCTGCTCATTATCTTGAATGATAACGACATGGCAATCGACCGTAGTGTTGGCGGTATGAAACAGTATCTTTTCAACATGACAACTTCCAACCGCTACAACCAGCTACGTTTCAAGTTGTCACGAATGCTGTTCAAACTCGGTATTTTAAACGAAGAACGCCGCAAAGCCCTTATACGTTTCGGCAACAGCCTGAAATCAATGGCTGCACAACAACAAAACATCTTCGAGGGAATGAACATCCGCTACTTCGGTCCTATCGACGGACACGATGTGAAGAACCTCGCCCGCATATTACGGGATATAAAAGACCTGCAAGGACCTAAAATCCTGCACTTACATACCATAAAAGGAAAAGGATTCGCCCCGGCAGAGATGCACGCTACCGAATGGCATGCGCCCGGTAAGTTCGATCCTGTCACCGGCGAGCGTTTTATTGCCAATACGGAAGGAATGCCTCCTCTCTTTCAGGATGTTTTCGGAAATACGCTTGTGGAACTGGCCGAAGCCAATCCTAAAATTGTAGGCGTTACCCCAGCCATGCCCAGTGGCTGTTCGATGAACATACTGATGTCTAAAATGCCTAAACGGGCTTTCGATGTAGGAATTGCCGAAGGACACGCCGTCACCTTCTCCGGAGGAATGGCAAAGGATGGCTTGCAGCCTTTCTGCAACATCTATTCATCGTTCATGCAACGGGCTTATGACAATATGATCCATGATGTGGCTATTCAGAATCTTCCCGTAGTTCTCTGTCTCGACCGTGCCGGACTGGTAGGCGAAGACGGTCCGACACATCACGGTGCGTTCGACATGGCTTATCTGCGTCCGATACCTAATCTGACTATCGCCTCCCCTATGAATGAGCATGAGCTGCGACGACTGATGTACACGGCACAACTGCCGGATAAAGGTCCGTTCGTACTCCGCTATCCGCGTGGCCGTGGCGTATTGGTGGACTGGAAATGCCCGCTTGAAGAAATTCCTGTAGGCAAAGGACGGAAATTGAAGGACGGAAAAGATATAGCTGTCATCAGCATAGGACCTATCGGAAATAAAGCAAGGAGTGCCATCGCCCGTGCCGAGTCCGAATCGGGAAGAAGCATCGCCCACTATGATTTGAGATTCCTCAAACCGCTGGACGAAGAACTGCTGCACGAAGTGGGTAAGTCGG
>ENA-ORUW01001157-ORUW01001157.1-human-gut-metagenome-genome-assembly--contig:-NODE-1157-length-20169-cov-21.890425_pt1 | contig 20169 bp, 22 predicted proteins | sample MGYA00242088_ERZ509227 | MGnify/ENA primary metagenome ERZ509227 (study PRJEB26280, sample SAMEA2338816) | human gut metagenome | biome: human gut; feature: human-associated habitat; material: faeces... | reverse complement strand
TCTCACCCACTAAATTTCAAGCCCTTAGCTGGGCGCACCCTATAATACAAAAAAGCGCCCACCACACGGTGAGCGCATCAGGTGAAGTCCCTATTCGGTTTTATCTTTTTAGATGATCCGGCACAACGATCTCCCCCACCGGGATTTCCCTCAGTTCCTTTTTCAGCACATGAGTAAATCGGATAGTTCCGGCAGTGCCGCCCTTTTCCCTGCCATCGTAGACGGCGATCACCCGGTCGGAGTGTTCCACCATGTAGCGGTTTCGGTGGGAGTAAACGCTGGGCTGGTACTCCTCTCGGATGACAACGATGTCCGTACAAGATTCCAGCATCTCATAGGTCCGCTTCTTCTGCCGCAGACTATCGAGCCGCTTCTGGTAGGGGATCACGGCTATAAGCTCCAGCGCCGGGTTTGACTTCTTCATTTCCAGTACGGTCTCAGCAAAATACTGATCCACACCCTCGGCAAAGCCGCTCATAAAGCAAGTAAAACCGTCAGTGACCGCTTTCTCGACTTCCTTCCGCAGAGCCGCCTTAACACGGTTAATCTCCTTTTGGGGCAAATCCCTGTGTCCTGTAACACAACAAGTCTTTTTCTGCATCTGTCTTTCCTCCGTTTGATATTGATTGTTCGGCTACTGCCTGCCGTATAGTGTGGTTCTGTACCAACATACCCGGCCACCGCTCCAACGGTCAAGGATGTCGCAGGATAGCGCCTTGAAATAGATAAAACCTTTCACATATGCCAATAATAGTAGATATAATTTAGCAAGTCAATGATAATACCCTTTTTCAATTTGTGAATATATCAATTGCATAAGGTACAATCTAATACAAGGCGGAGGTGAGGGCGATGTATGAAGATTTTCTCCCGGAGCGGCTGGCAAGACTGAGGACACAAAAGGGCGTATCTGCCCGCGATATGTCCCTGTCGCTGGGACAGGCGAACAACTATATCAACAACATCGAAAACAAGAAGTCCCTGCCCTCCATGCAGGCTTTCTTCTACATCTGCGAGTATCTGGATGTGACGCCCCAGGAATTTTTTGATGAGGGGAACGCCCACCCGGAAGCACTCCAGGCATTTATTACGGAGGCAAAAAAGCTGGACTCCGAATCGCTGGAATACATCCTCGGTATCATGAAAAAGCTGAATAATACAAAATGAAGCGGCCAAGCGACTGGCCGCTTCATTTTGTATTGTACCCGGTGATAATCAGGATATGTCCTGCTCCTATACTGGTGATAATCCAAGAAATATCCAAGGAATTACAAACGGGCATAGCCTGCAGGTGGCAGCTTTGCCCGTTAATTATGCTCCTGTGCTACAACATGGAGGTTGAACAGACATCCATGTTACATAGCGTAGTGATCTGGAAAAGGACTTACTTTTTGGGAAGTACCTACCGAAAAAGTGCAATCTTGCTCTCATTTTTATAGGATGGTATCTTTATTGTGATTACAAAGAAAGGATGCCTCATATGAAGAATGTAGAAATTGGGCCAATTCGTCCACCTTCTGAGAACAGTAGTCTGTTGATCCGTGTCACACGGGGATGCCATTGGAATAAGTGTTATTTTTGCGGTCTCTATAAATCCATGCAATTCTCCATGCGGCCTATTGAGGAAACCATAGAAGATATTGCTATGCAGGCCCAAATTTACCATGAGAAAAATTTTATATCCTGTTTCTTGCAGGACGGCGATGCTCTGGTGCTGAAAACCGACTATCTGCTCCACATACTGGACGCCCTCAACCGCTATTTCCCCAATCTGCAATACATCACGACCTACGCCCGCGCCGACAGTATCACCCGCAAGACTTTATCCGAATTGCAGGCCCTACGGCAAGCTGGCTTGAATCATCTGTACTGCGGGATGGAAACCGGCTCCAATCAGATATTGAAACTCATTAACAAGGGTTTTCAAGCTGACACGGTGGTGGAAAGCGGCTGCATGGCAAAAGAGGCCGGTATGATCTTGTCCGAATTTATTCTGCTGGGCATCGGTGGCAAAGAGCTATCCGAAGAAAATGCCGCCGCTACCGCCGAGGCGCTGAACATCATCCGGCCCGACTATATCCGTGTCCATGCCACTGGAATCAAGCCGGAATCGAAGTTAGGCGAGTTCGTCCGAAACGGCTCATTCACGCTACAATCGGAGGAAGAAATTGTAGTAGAGCAAAAATCCTTTTTGCAACAGCTTCAGCCAATGGACAGTTTCTATATAAACGAGCATATCATCAATTTGCTTTTGGAAGTGCGCGGCAATTTACAGACTGACAAGGCACAAATGCTTTCTGTGATTGAACGCTTTTTACAACTCCCGCCAGATGAAAAACTCCTGTTTACGGTTGGCAGGCGGCTGAATATTTTCTTCCTGCTGGACGATTTGAAAAAGCCCGCCCTACACCGGCAGGCGGAGGAAAGTATGCAGAAGATTTTGAGGGAGAATCCCAATATTGATTTTGCGGTGCTGTGCAATTATATCCGGCAGTCACAAATCTGATATAGCGAAAAGGGGACATAGCCGCTCAACAGGCAGCTATGTCCCTTTTATCATGCCCCTGCGCTACAACATGGAGACTGAACATCCAGACCATCCATATAGGCAGTTCCCCACTGACACATAGCATCCAAAACCGGGATAATGCTTTCCCCAAATGCCGTCAGAGAGTACACCGTCTTGGGCGGCTTCTCCGGGATCACTTCTCTATGCACCATGCTACATCCCTCAAGCTCGTGTAAATGCTGGGACAACATTTTAGGCGTTGCGCCTGGGATTTTTCGCTGCAATTCCATATAGTGCAGCGGCTGTCCCACCAAATGCCAGAGGATCAGCGGCTTATATTTCCCGCCAATCAGCGAAAGCGTAGCCTCAACAGGGCAGTTGAATTTTGTTTGCTTCATAACCTCACCTCAACAAAAAGTATATCACGATATGTTCATTCGGAAAAGGACTTACATTTTGGGTAGTACCTTACAAAAAAGTGCAATCTTGCATACATTTCTAACTATGCTAAAATTGTCTCAGATGGTTGCCTTGACATGGCCCATGATCAATTTATCAGAAAGGATGTTTTACTATGGACTTTATCACAATTGCAAAAAAACGATGCTCTATCCGCAGCTACACCGACCAGAAGGTGGAGCCGGAAAAGCTGGAAAAGATTCTGGAGGCCGCTCATGTGGCCCCCACCGCTGCTAACCTTCAGCCAGTCCGCCTGATCGTAGTTCAGAGCGAGGAAGGGCTGGCGAAGATCGGCAAGGCCGCTGGTATCTACGGCGCGCCCCTCGCCATCATCGTCTGCGCCGACCACGATAAGGCGTGGGTACGGCCCTTCGACCAGAAGCAGACCGGGGACATTGACACGTCCATCCTGACCGACCACATGATGCTCCAGGCCACGGAGCTGGGCCTGGGCAGCGTATGGGTGTGCTACTTCAAGCCGGATGTTCTGTGCCGGGAGTTTGACCTCCCCGCTAACCTGGAGCCGGTCAACATCCTGGCTATCGGCTACGCTGGTGAGAACTTCGCTGACCCGGAGCGGCACATCCAGACGCGCATCCCGGTAAGCGACCTGGTTTCCTACGAAAAGCTGTAAACGAATCCTGCGGGCGGGTGCATTGGGGAAATGTCCCTATGCACTCGTTTTTTAGCAGTCCTATTGCTCCGATATGTGATCGTAGGTTTTTTCCAAAATCCATCTGATATGTTCATCGGCCAAAGTATAAAACACATTCTTGCCTACCTTACGACCGTTTACCAACCGGGCGCTCCGCAGAATACGAAGCTGATGGGATATGGCCGATTCCGTCATCTTCATTTCCCCCGCCAGTTCGCTGACGCACCATTCCCGCTCCATCAAGAGCCACAAAATCCTGATACGGGTATAGTCACCCAGTGCCTTGTGAAGCTCGGAAAGTGCGTCCAGTTCCTTTGCGGCAGGCTTTGATATTAAATTTCCTTTGTTCATGACTATCCTCAATCTTCGACCATTTGACAGATACGGAAGGACAGGATATGATAGAGGCAGAAATGGAGGTAATAGGATGTCCCACTACCATCTTCCGCACAATCACGGGCAGAATATCGAGCGCGTCCTGGAACGGATGCCGCCTCCTGACGGGTTTCAGACAACCGCCGCTATTTTCCAGCAGCTTGGCGACCCGTCCCGCCTGCGTATTCTCTGGCTGTTGTGCCACAGCGAGGAATGTGTGTGCAACATCGCTGCCGCTGTTGGAATGAGCGACCCCGCCGTATCCCACCATCTGCGGATTCTGAAAAAGAGCGGGATCATTGAAAGCCGCCGGGATGGAAAAGAGGTCTACTACACTTTGGCAGACACCACCCAGGCGAAGCTGCTGCACCGGACCATTGACGCACTGTTTGAGATCACCTGTCCTACCGATTGATAGAAGAAATGCGCCGCGCTTACGAAAGTGCGGCGCATTTCCTGTTATAGCTTTACTCCTGCGCCGGAGTTTCAAACTGCTTGACCCGCATGGCGCGAATGGCGTTCAGAATGGCGATCACCGAAACGCCCACGTCCGCAAATACCGCCGCCCACATATTGGCGCGGCCCACCGCCCCCAGGATCAGCACCAGGAATTTGACCCCCAGGGCAAAGACGATGTTCTCATTGGAAATGCGGATGGTCTTACGGGCGATCTGCATAATAGCGGCGATCTTGGACGGTTCATCCGTCATCAGTACCACATCAGCGGCCTCGATTGCCGCATCGGAGCCGAGAGCGCCCATAGCGATACCCACATCGGCCCGTGCCAGCACAGGAGCATCATTGATACCGTCACCCACAAAGGCCAGCATCCCCTTATCGCTTTTCTGTGCCAGCAGTTCCTCCACACGGTCTACTTTGTCGGCGGGGAGCAGTTCGGTGTAGGCTCGATCCAGACCCAGGCGGCGAGCCACGTCCTGCCCAACTGCATCCGCATCGCCGGTGAGCATGACCGTCTGGCGAATACCGGCGGCTTTCAGCGTCTTAATGGCAGCGGGTGCGTCTGCCTTGATTTCATCCGCAATCACAATACACCCTGCGTATCTTCCATCAAAGGCCACATAGACCACAGTACCAATAGCGTTGGAGGCCGTATAGGGAATATGCTCCCGCTCCATCAGCTTGGCATTTCCGGCCAGCACCGTCATACCATCAATCACCGCCTGGACACCATGCCCCGCGATCTCCTGCACATCGGTAATACGGCTGTTGTCAATTTTCTTGCCATAGGCTTTTTGGATGGACAGCGAGATCGGATGATTGGAGTAGTCCTCCGCATACGCCGCCAGTTCCAGAAGTTCCTCGTCCGTCATGCCATTTGCTTGAATTTCTGTGACAGCAAAGGAGCCTTTTGTCAAAGTGCCGGTCTTATCGAACACAATGGTTTCCGTGTAGGCCAGTGCCTCCAGATAATTGCTGCCCTTGACGAGTACGCCGATTTTGGACGCGCCGCCGATGCCACCGAAGAAACTGAGCGGAATGGAGATCACCAACGCACAGGGGCAGGAAATCACCAGGAAGGTCAGCGCCCGGTAAATCCAAATACTGAACGCCTGTCCCGTTACCAGCGGCGGCAGGACTGCCAGAGCGAGGGCGGCGAATACCACCACCGGCGTATAGTACCGGGCAAAGCGGGTGATGAAGTTTTCCATGCGGCCCTTTTTGTCACTGGCGTTCTCAACAAGGTCAAGGATTTTGGCTACGGTGGATTCTCCAAATTCCTTGGTGGTCTGGATGGTTAAAATGCCGGTCTGATTGATGCACCCGCTGATAACCTCCATGCCTGCCTCCACCTCACGGGGCATGGATTCTCCCGTCAGAGCAGAAGTGTCCAGCGTGGAGCTGCCCTTGATAATTTTGCCGTCCAGCGGGACGCGCTCACCGGGCTTGACAATGATGGTGTCACCGATTTTCACGTCCTCCGGGTCTACTTGGATCAGCTTGCCGTCTTTCTCAATGTTGGCGTAGTCCGGGCGAATATCCATCAGGCTGGTGATGGAGCGGCGGGACTTGGAAACAGCATAGGACTGGAACCACTCGCCTACCTGATAGAACAGCATAACGGCCACGCCCTCGGAGTGTTCGCCTAAAATCAGCGCCCCAACGGTGGCAATCGTCATGAGGAAATTCTCGTCAAACACTTGACCATGCAGGATGTTGGTGATGGCTTTCCAGACAATATCCCAGCCGATCACCGCATAGCAGATAAGATAGACCCCCAACTCCGCCCAGCCCTCCAGATGGAGCAGGCCACCGGCGGCGAACAACACCGCCGCCACGATGATGCGGGCCAGCAAATGCTTTTGTTTTTTTGTCATGTTGATACTCTCCTTCCTGCAAGAACACCGGCCACCCAAGGGTAGCCGGTGCTTTTGCACAGTTACGCTTTGACCGTCACATCCGGCTCGATCTTCTTGATGAGTGCCTTGGCCTCGGCCAGCACGCTGTCAAACTTCTCGTCCGGGGCCTCCAGCACCATCTTCTGGCCCAGGAAGTTGACGGTTACACTGGTAACGCCGTCGATCTTCTGGACGGCGTTCTGGATTTTGTCGGCGCAGTGGCCGCAGTCCAGGTCAATGAGCTTAATAGTCTTTTTCATAGCGTTGAGTTCCTTTCTTTGTTAAAATATGTGGTTTGTGGTTGGTTAGACATGGCCAAACGATTAAAAACCTGTTTAATCGTTTCGCTTTGCAGTATAGCCATCAGCCCCCATAAAGTCAATGCTTTTGGACCCGATATTCCTCTTTGGAGCGCAAAACCTCCTGATTGGATTTCTCCCGAAAAACAAAAACCATTTGGATAAAAAATGCTCCACAATGGAGCGGACAGCGGAGGCAAAAACCGTTTATAATAGCCCTCGGTCAATGCCATTCCCCTACCGGGGATGGGTATTGATACAAACCATAAGAAAGAAGGGATTATTTTGCGTAAGGAGCAATTTGACATCACAGGCATGACTTGCTCCGCTTGTTCGGCCAGAGTGGAAAAAAGTGTTGCCAAACTCCCCGGCATCCGGGAGGTATCTGTCAATCTGCTGAAAAACAGCATGGTGGCTTCCTATGATGAAGCTGCGCTTAACACAGCACAGATCATCCAGGCGGTGGAAAAGGCAGGGTATGGGGCGATCCCCAAGGCCGGACAGAACAAGTCCACCGCCGAACCCGCTACCGCTTCTGCCTTTGCTGGTAAACCGGCTGTCAGCACCGCCCAGGCGGAGTACAAACAGATGAAGGGACGGCTGCTGCTGTCCGCCCTTTTCACTATCCCCCTGTTTTACATCTCAATGGGCCACATGATGGGGTGGCCGCTGCCCAGCGGTCTGCTGGGAATGGAGGACGCCATCACCTTTGCGTTTACCCAATTCCTGCTACTCATTCCCGTGGTGTTCGTCAATGCGAAATACTACCGCATGGGCTTTAAGACCCTGTTCCACGGGGCGCCCAACATGGATTCTCTTATCGCTATCGGCTCCGGCGCGGCCATTGTCTACGGCGTCTATGCCATTTTCAAGATCGGTATTGGTTTTGGGCATGGAGATATGGAAACGGTACACAGTTTCATGATGGATTTGTACTTTGAATCTGCCGGGATGATCTTGACCCTTATCACGCTGGGTAAAACCCTGGAAGCCCGCGCCAAGGGCAAGACCTCGGATGCCATCACAAAACTGATGAACCTTGCGCCCGAGACAGCCACCGTGGAGCGGAACGGCATGGAACAGCAGATACCCGTGGAACAGGTGCAGCAGGGGGAAATGTTAATCGTCAAAGCCGGTGAATCCGTCCCCGTGGACGGCGTGGTGCTGGAGGGCTTTTCCTCCGTGGATGAATCCGCCCTGACCGGCGAGAGCATCCCCGTGGAGAAGCACGTTGGCGATACGGTAATTGGTGCGACTATCAATAAGACCGGCTATTTCAAAATGCAAGCCACTAAGGTGGGGGATGACACCACTCTGGCGCAGATCGTCCGGCTGGTAGACGAAGCTACCAGCTCCAAGGCCCCCATCGCAAAGCTGGCGGATAAGGTTGCTGGGGTATTCGTTCCGACTGTTATTGGTATCGCACTTGTGGCGGCGGCGGTCTGGCTGGTGCTTGGCTATGGCGTTGAGTTTGCCCTTTCCATTGGCATCTCCGTCCTGGTGATCTCCTGTCCTTGCGCCCTGGGGCTGGCAACGCCTACCGCTATCATGGTGGGAACGGGCAAAGGGGCAACGAATGGCATCCTGATAAAATCGGCGGAGGCGTTGGAAACCGCCCACAACATTGATACTGTCGTGCTGGACAAGACCGGCACGATCACCCAGGGCAAGCCGGTGGTAACGGACATTTTGTGTGAAGCTGGGGCAGACCGCCTGGGACTGCTGAAAATTGCCGCCTCGCTGGAAAAGCTGTCAGAGCATCCTCTGGCGGACGCTATCACCGCCGAAGCGGGAAAGGCAAAGCTGCCGCTGTCCCCGGTTGAGGACTTCCAGCAGATTCCCGGTCAAGGCATCGTAGGCCGGGTAGACGGCGAAATGTGTCTGGCAGGCAACCGCCGCATGATGGACGCCCACAATATCACGGGCGGGGAACTGCTGCGCTCCGGGGAAACACTGGCGGCAGAGGGCAAAACACCCCTGTTCTTTGCCCGCGCCGGGAAGCTCATGGGCGTGATCGCTGTGGCCGATGTAGTCAAGCCTACCAGCGCCCAGGCTATCCAGGAATTGTCCGGCCTCGGTATTGAGGTGGTCATGCTCACCGGGGACAATGCAAAGACCGCTCAGGCCATCCAGCGGCAGGTCGGCGTAGACCGGGTAGTGGCCGAAGTGTTCCCCCAGGACAAGGAAAAGGAAATACGCCGCTTGCAGGACAGCGGCAAAAAGGTGGCGATGGTTGGGGACGGCATCAACGATGCTCCCGCGCTGGCCAGGGCCGATGTGGGTATCGCCATCGGAGCGGGAACAGATGTAGCGATCGAATCCGCCGACATTGTGCTGATGAAAAGTGATCTGCTGGATGTGTCCACGGCCATTCAGTTGAGCAAGGCCGTCATCCGCAACATCAAGCAAAACCTGTTTTGGGCCTTTATCTACAACATCATCGGCATCCCTATCGCCGCCGGTGTATTCTTCCTCTCTTTCGGCTGGAAGCTCAATCCCATGCTGGGGGCGTTCGCCATGAGTTTCAGTTCTGTATTTGTTGTGTCCAATGCACTCCGGCTGCGCTTGTTCCGGGCAAAGCATGAGGTTTACCCTGAAAACCGCCAAGCCGAAGTGGATATAGGAAAAAATAATCAAAAAGGAGTGTTTCAAAATATGGAAAAGGTACTGTTTATTGAAGGTATGGTATGCGGAAACTGTGTCAAGCACGTCCATAAAGCTCTGACCGGGCTGGAGGGTGTGCAGGAGGCTGTTGTTGAGTTGGAAAGCAAGACCGCCAAGGTGCGCCTGGACAGCAGCGTGTCCGATGATACGCTGAAAGCGGCGGTGGAGGATGCTGGGTACACACTGGTCAGCATCCAGGAAACAGCATGAAGGCCAAGCGGGGCGATGTTGCCCACAAGCTGAAGATAGCGAGGGGCCAGTTGGACGGTATCCTGCAAATGATCGAGGCTGATCGCTACTGTGTGGATATATCCAATCAGATCATGGCGACCCAGGCTCTGCTCAAAAGCGCCAATCAGCAGATTTTGCAAGCCCATATTCGCAGCTGCGTCCGGGAGGCCCTGCAAACCGACGCCGCAAATCCAAAACTGGAAGAAGCGTTGAAACTGCTGGAAAAAATGGCGCAGTAGTAACCGGGAGCGGAAAGGCCTTCATCTTTCCGCTCCCTTTCTCATTCCTGTTCGGATTGCAAATGCTCCGTTTTGGAGCGGACAATGCCGTTTGATTTCGCTATACTTACAAGTGGTTAGATGTGGCTAATTTCAAGGAGGTGCGATTATGCAAAAAACGCTTGACACAAGAACGAAACTGCTGACAAAAAGCCCGTTTCCGCTGATGATAGAGCTGGCTATCCCCGCCGTTCTGGGCATGGTAGTCGTGGGACTCTACAACATGATGGATTCCATCTTTGTCGGCCAGATGGTCGGGGATGTGCAGATGGGGGCCGTCTCTGTGTCCTATCCCTTTACCCTCATCAATGCCGGTTCCGCCGCCATGATCGGTGTCGGTTCCGCCTCGGTGCTGTCCCGCGCTATCGGGAAGAAAGACCAAGACACCGTAAAGAAGATCATGGGCAACCTGGTTGCCGTAGTGTTGCTGATGTCCGTGGTTTACATGGCGATCGGTATGGTGTTCACCCGGCAGCTCTTATCCCTGGCCGGAGCCAGTGACAACATCCTGACCTATGCAGAAAAATATCTGCGGATCGTGTTCGCCGGTTCCCTGTTCGTGAATTTCTTCCAGAGCGCCAACATGGTCATTCGCGGCGAGGGCCAGCTTAAAAAGGCAATGGCCATTATCGCCAGCGGTGCGATCCTCAACATTATCCTCGACCCCATTTTTATCACCCTGCTCAAACCCTACGGCATGGGCATTGAGGCGGCAGCATACGCAACGATTCTCTCCCAATTTATCCAAGCCGCTGTGACACTGTGGTACTTCAAGAAGAAAAGCCCTAACGTGAAGATCGGACGTATCCGCATTGACGGAATTTTATTGCCGCAAGTCCTCTCGGTTGGTATCTCCGCACTGCTGATGCAGGTTTTGACGCTGGTGCAGCAGACAGTGATCTACCGTGTAGCCTCGGCCTATGGCGGCGAAACCTCCCAAATCCTTCTGGGAGCCGCTCTGCGGTTCTGGAATTTTTCGTTTGTGCCGTTGTGGGGCATCAGTCAGGGATTTCAGCCCGCCGCCGGTACAAACTATGGTGCAAAGGATTACGACCGGGTGAAGAAGCTGACGGGCGTATTTATCACTGCCGCCACGGTTCTGTCTCTGCTGTTCTATATCCCGGCAGAGTTGTTCCCGGACAAAGTGCTTTCCATGTTCATTACAACGCCGGGGGTAGCAGCTTCGGGAGCAACTAACTTCCGCATCATGTTCAGCACCTACATCCTGCAAGGCAGCTTTCTGATTGCTGTGACGCTGTTCCAGTCACTGGGCAAGGCAAGCAAAGCCACTTGGCTGGTGCTGTTTAGACAGATCATCCTATTTATCCCTTTGTGTGTAGTGTTGCCGATGGTGGGCGGCATGGGCATCCGGGGCGTATGGCTGGCAATCGCTCTGACGGACGCGATCCTGGTCGTTATCACAATCGCCATGATGCTTTCGGAGTTCCGCAAAATGCCTACGACCTCCATCGTAAACAGGTAAGGATTTTGGAAGAACTCGAAAGAAAAATAGCACAGCAAAAGGGCCAGTGCTTTTGCGAAGGCGCTGGCCCTTGACATATTTGAATAGACCATCCAAATGGTATATAATAATTGATTGGAGCTGAAAAACTACCAAATGGAGCGGTCTGTTATGGAGAGAAAATATATAATCAAAGATGCCAGGGAGATTCTGTCCCACGAACTCGAAAACCTTGGAACGAAGGAGAGCGCATCAATGTGTGAAAACTATATTACAAACGCAACAAGTCTGGTTTCGGCCATTCCCAAAGACAGCGAGGGATATTGCACTGTCTATAAAATGGATTGTGCCGATGGTCTTGGACTCATGACTGTTTATCAGGTCTACCCTGGCATTCAGCTTATTTACAACGATTTTGAAGCGGCAGGCTGTCAATGGGACAGCCTGATCAGCGGCGATGTGCTGGAGATCAACCATTGCCGTGAAGGACGAGAGGGCAGCCGTTTATTAAGTGGTTCTTGTCTGTACCTCGGAGAAGGTGATCTATCCATCCATACAATGGATAACTGCGCCCCGGAAATGACTTTCCCTCTGCGGCATTATCGTGGGATCACCGTAGCACTCAACTTGACGTTTGTATCGGAACATCCCCCAGAAATTCTTGCGGAAACAGGAATTGATATTTACTCGTTCAAAGAGAGATTCTGTGCCGATGGAAGTTGCTTTATCATGCGGGCCAAAAATGAGATCGAGCATATCTTTTCAGAGCTGTACTCCGTACCGGATCGTTTGCAAAGACCATATTTCAAACTGAAAGTACAGGAGCTTCTCTTGTTTTTGAGTATGGTGGATGTAGCCGAGGAAAAGCAGCGCGAATATTATACCTCGCCTCAAGTTGAAATTGTGAAGCAGATTCATAAGCGGCTCATTTCAAATTTGCAGGAGCGTCCCACGATTGAGGAACTTTCCAAAGAGTTTCTTATCAATACGGCCACTTTGAAAAAGACATTCAAAGGCATCTACGGACAACCCATTGGTACTTATATGAAAGAGTACCGTATCAGACAAGCGGCAACTCTGCTTCGTCAGACTCAGGCTACGATTGCGGAAATTGCCAACAAGGTCGGATATGAAAATCAGAGTAAGTTTGCGTCTGCATTTCATGACATAATGAAAGTGCCACCTGCTGAATACAGAAAGGAAAATATGAGTGAGATGCGAGGAGGTGATCTCTTGGGAAATTAGCTGTTTTGGACATAGCGGAGTCTGGCAAACAGATTGGCGAAAAGCTGTTCACTCTGCTGAATGTCAGCCAGCAACAGGAACTGATGCAGTATGTTCTTGCACAAAAGCAAGGAGGCAGTCCCGATACCTCTCTGCACAGTATCCCTCCTCATATTATCCCGACCGCCCCTATTACCAGATTAACGGAAGTCCAGGCGGAAGATTTATATTTCTGCTTGGAAAACCGATTGGTATATATCTGCGAGACCGAGATCATGTTGACAGTGAAAGAGTTTGACATCTTCGCCCTGCTCATCATGAATCCCCGCCGGGTACTCACCTATGACATGATAATAGACCTTGTGTGGCACGAAAGTCTTGACTACTACTCCCGCAGAGCAATCAACAATCATGTCAGCAACCTCCGGCACAAGCTCAAGGTCACGCCCGAAACGCCGGACTACATCAGGAGCGTTCACAGCATCGGGTACAAATTCAATCCGAATATCGAACTTCTTTGAAGCCCCGGACGCATTTTTACGACCGGGGCTTTTCTAAAGCGGGAAATGGGACTTGACACGAGCGGTTCTTTTCGCTATAATAGAACCGCAGTTCAATATTGGAGGGCGCTATGGCACAGGTACTGAAGGACGAGATACGGGAGAAAATTCTTGTTGCGGCTCTGGACGAATTTTATGATAAGGGTTACAAACTGGCTGCTATGCGTAGTATCGCGGCCAAAGCGCAGATCCCTACCGGCCTTATCTATTCTTACTACAAAAACAAGGCCGACTTATTTGATGCCATTCTCCGCCCTGTTCTGTACGATTGGGAGCGGGTGTTGACTGCCGGTGAGAAAAACGAAAGCAGACACTTAGGCACAGAAATCTATGGGTTGAGCAAGGCTGAAACGGAATGTCTGCTAAACTTATTTGACCATCGAAAAGAATTTATCATCCTGATTGACAAGAGCGGCGGCACAAAGTATGAATGTGAGAAAGAGAGTTTTGTCAAAGACATAGAAGCTCACTTGCTGGAGCATCGGGACGATACCACCGCAGACGCAGTTTTAATCCACATTATTGCAAACAATTTTGTGGATGGCCTCATGCAGATCATGTATCACTACAAGGGAAAGGAATGGGCGATTATGATTTTACACAAATTATCCAAAATGTATTTGTCGGGAATCGGTCTTTAGACCGGTTCCTTTTTTTATTGAACAATAATGAACTATCGTTCAAAATTAAAGGAGGAACAGCCTATGATGGCTCAACTAATCAAGCTGTATTTCAAAGAAAAGCCGAACACATCCAACACCGCAGTAAAAAAAGCGTATGCCTCACTGTCCAGCATCGCAGGCATTATCCTGAATCTGCTCTTGTGTACGGCAAAAATCATGACCGGGTTTTTCAGTCGGTCGGTTGCCATATCTGCGGACGGATTTAACAACCTGTCAGACGCAGGAATTTCACTTATGACACTTTTAGGGTTTCAGATCGCGAGGTATGGCAGGGGAAGTACCCACCCGTTCGGTCATGGACGCTTTGAGTGGATCATGGGGATTTTTGCATCCCTTGCCGTGGTGCTGATGGGCGGAAAACTCGTACAAACCTCTTTCCAGTCCATTGTCAGCCCTCAAAAGCCGCTGTTCAGCGTGGCAACGATCATTGTTCTGGTGCTGTCCATTCTGGTAAAAGGCTATATGTATTTTTACAACCGGCAATTTGCAATAATAATAAACTCTGAAACGCTGAAAGCAACTGCCACGGACTGTATCAGCGATGCCGCCGCTACAGGAGCGGTTTTGCTCTCAACAGTAATCAGCCATGTGACAGGCTGGCAGATTGACGGCTACTGTGGCGTATTGGTATCTGCCTTTATTGTGATTGCGGGGACAAAAAGCCTTTGGGAAGTGCTGGGGCGGGTCATGGGCCAGGCAACCGACCAGAGTATTATTGACGACGTTCTGCGGACTGTCAAAGCATACCCGGAAATCGCGGCGGTACGGAATCTGATGGTGCATGATTATGGGTTCGGCTATTTTGTGATCTCCCTGCGAATTGAGGGGTACAGAAAAGACAGCGAACAGCTTTACAACGCAATTCACGAAATATCCTGCGCTTTATGCCAGCAATTTCATTGTGACTGTTTCATCCAAGTGGACTATCTCATAGATGACGATGGGGTGACGGCATATTTGCGGGATAAAGTCGAATTTGTTCTGCAAAGGTACAGCGGCAAGGTAAGCATAGACCATTTCCGGCTGATTGAAAGCGGCTGCTATACCACAATTTCACTCGATCTTCTCTATCCTGCTGAGCTGCAAAAAAGCGAGGAAGTCATTTGTCGGGAGATTGAAATGGAATTAGAAAGCGAAAATCCTCAATACCGTACAATCATCAAAAGTATTCTTCGGCGGGAGCGATATGGTTCCCACCGTCGAAATAAATCCAAAAATCAGGAGGACAACAAATGAACCAGCAAAGCAACAACCGAATCAGCATCATGCGGGACGAGCCGGTAGCGGCCTCGTTGATGAAGTTAGGCATACCGACCATGATCGGTATGCTGATCTCCGCACTCTACAACGCCATCGACGCCTATTTTGTGAGCGGCCTGGGCATGAGCCAGATGGGGGCGGTGTCTGTTGTATTTCCCATCGTACAGATCGTTATTGGCTTGGGGATGATGTTTGGGGCCGGAGCATCGTCCTATATCTCCCGGTTACTTGGAAAGGGAGATAACGCAGAAGCCAATCGAACCGCCTCCACCGCTCTTTTTGCCAGCATTTTTGTAGGAGCGGTCATTATCGCAGGGATTATGGTATTCCTCGACCCTGTGCTGATGTCGCTGGGGGCAACTGATACGATTTTGCCTTATGCGAGAGCCTACGCCCAAATCTATGTGACTGGCTCCATCATCAATGTGTTTACCGTCACAATGAACAACCTTCTGACGGCGCAGGGCGCTACCCGGTTTACCATGATCTCCATGCTCACCGGTAGTATCATCAACATCATTTTAGACCCGATTATGATTTACGCCCTGGATTGGGGCATTGAGGGCGCGGCTATCGCCACGGTGATTTCGCTGGGCGTCAACATGGCCCTTTATATTGGGTACATAGCAACAAAGCAAGGTGTTCTACGGCTGTCGCTGCGGAATATCCGTCTTTCACCCCAGCTTTTGGGCGAGATTTTGAAAATCGGTATTCCTGTGCTTCTGTTCCAGCTTCTTGCCAGCGCGTCTATGGGACTTACCAACAGCGCGGCAAAGCCTTATGGGGACTACGCCGTGGCGGCAATGGGGGCTGTGATCCGTATTATGACCGTCGGGACTTACATTGTCTTTGGTTTCTTGAAAGGGTTCCAGCCGTTTGCCGGATATAACTACGGCGCAAAGCAATTTGACCGGCTGAAAAAGGCCATCCGCCTTTGCCTGATTTGGTCTACAACATTCGGCATGATCGCGGCTATCGTACTCTTTGCCTTTGCGGAACCAATCGTATCCATTTTTGGAACCGATGCAGAAATGGTAAATCTGGCAGGCAAGGCCCTCCGGCTGAACGCAATACTGTTTGTCACCTTTGGTTTTCAGATGGTATATGCAAGTCTTTATCTCTCCATCGGAAAAAGTCTGGTGGGCGGACTGTTGAGCTTAAGCCGACAAGGGATATTTTTCCTGCCCTTGATTTATGTGTTGCCCCGCCTTTTCCAACTATCTGGGGTAATTTGGGTGCAGCCAGCAGCCGACTTGCTGACAACCGCAGTTACCTTCATTTTTGCAATCAAGATCAATCGTGCTTTAACCGTAGAAACATCTGCATATCCACAAGGGGGTGAAACGACCTGACATTAGGTAAATCCTCGGAGGACTATTTAGAGGCCATTTTGATACTTCACCAGAAAAGGGGGAGCATCAGATCGGTTGACCTTGCTGTATATATGGGATATTCAAAACCAAGTGTCAGCCATGCGGTAAAGAACCTGCGGACTGGCGGATTTCTGGTCATAGATGAAAACGGCTGTCTTTGTCTAACCGAGAATGGACGAACAGTCGCTGAAAAGATTTATGAACGCCGCCAATTTTTCATGGAGCAGCTAATCGCCGCTGGTGTCAATCAGGAAACAGCGGAGCAAGACGCCCACCAGATAGAACACGCGATCAGCGACCTGTCATTTCAAAAGCTGAAAGAAAAAGCACAGCAGACTAATTAGAGCATTCATAAAACAATATCTGATGGCGACACTCTTTCGGGAATATTGGATGGGCTTGATGCTGCACAACACTTCGTTTTGACATTCCCATCCAATATTCCGAAACGGATACAGATTTTCCCTTTTCAATAATGCAGTATACAAGGGGCAAATGTGGAGGGAGGTGGTTTGAATTGGGAAGTTAGCTGTTCTTGACATATCGGAATCCGGCAAACAAATTGGTGAGAAGTTGCTTGCTCTGTTAGATGTCAGCCAGCAACAGGAATTGATGCAGTATGTTCTCGCACAAGCGCAAGGCGGCAATCCCGATATTTTCCTACACAGTATTTCTACCCACACTCCAGCCATCAATCCTGATGCCAAGTTGACAGAAGTTCAAGCCGAAGATTTGTATTTCTGTTTGGAAAATAGGATTGTATATGTCCGTGAAACCGAAATCATGCTGACAGTGAAAGAGTTCGACATCTTCGCTTTACTCATCATGAATCCTCGCCGCATACTCACCTATGAGATGATAATAGACCTCGTGTGGCACGAAAATCTTGATTACTACTCCCGCAGGGCAATTAACAATCATGTCAGCAACCTCCGGCACAAGCTCAAAGTCACACCCGAAACGCCGGACTATATTAGGAGCGTTCACAGCATCGGTTACAAATTCAATCCGAATATCGAACTCCTTTGAAGCCCTGGACGCATATTGCGGCTGGGGCTTTTTCCTGGTAAAAAGCAGGATTTTTCTTGGAGTGTTCCCGGACTATCCTCGAAAAAATCTGAAGAACTGTCCGTTATAGTTTTCTCAGATAGAGGAGAAGGACAGACGCATCGGACAGATGCCGTCCAGAATACGGAGAACACTGACATGACAGTTTTTTCAAATCTATGTTCAGATACCAGCCGTCAAGATAATACTACGGCTTTCCCGTCAATGATAGAATGGGCAACCGCCACGAATAAGGCCATCGCCCCGATGGAATTTCCAGATGCCCTCCATTACCTGATGAAGGACCAGAAGATGACAGTGGAGCATCTGGAGGAAACCTCGCTAATCTCGACCCGCACCATCATCCGTCTGAGCAACGACCCGGACTATGGCGTGACCAGAGAACACATCGTGGCGTTATCGGTCGGTCTGACACTTCCGCCGATCATCAGTATGGAACTGTTGCGGAAAGCGGGGCTTGTGATGAAGAACACCATGCGCCACAATACATACTGCATGGTTCTGTGCGAGATGTATTCCTGCAAGATTGAAGCTGTGAACCAATTCCTCGTTTCGCTCAACATTCCGCCGCTCACAAGGCTGGGGGCAAAGATGTAACGGCAGGGGATTTTACGGGGGTGCGCTACTTGGCAAGCAGGGCATTTGTTCCCACAAATGCTCGAAACAGACATCCGGCGGCAACGCCGGATGTCTGTTTCTCTGCTTGTTGGGGTAGCACCCCAAACCCCTTGAACAGCCCCGTAGCCGGGGCTGGCTGCGCGTTCGGTTCCCGAACGCTGTTGTCCCTGCTCCGCAGGGACAGGCGGGGCTTGCGCCCCGCATGGAGCCGGAAACGACCGTTCCGGTGTTTCCGGGAAAAAGAAAAAAGCGGGGCTGGCCTACATCCCTGTAAACCAGTCCCGCCAAGATCATCTGTGCGGATCGGTGCGCTGTTCTTCCTTGCGCCGCTCCTCCATAGCCGCCTGTTCCTTCTCCTTTTCCAGAAGGACAGCCGCCACTTTCTGCGCCACAAGGTACTCCTGCATCTCCGTCCTTGCCTTTCGGTACGCCGGATACGCCGCCCGTTTCTGTTCCAGAAGCTGGGCATATTCGGCGTTCAATTCCTTGACACGGGGGAGCTTTTTCAAGCCGAGCTGTTCAAAAGCCTCCTTCGCCGCCTTGTGGAGCGTGATGGCCTCCCGATGCCCTTCAAGGAATTTTTTACTGTACCCTGCCTTGCGGTAGGCCACATAGACCTCCCTGGTCTTGGAGTAGTTGATGATGTGTTTTTTCAGAGCGGCGATCTCCTGCATCCGCTGTTCCGCCGCCTTGATGGAGTCCCCCAGGCCGTTGAATTGGGTGACTGCCGCATCCGCCCTCGCCGCCAGTTCGTCAAAGCTGTCGATCTCGTTCTCCTGCAAAAAGCACATGACCTGTGCCATCTGTTTCAGGTTAAAGAGGGTCGCCCACCGCTGGTATCCGGCGCCCTTCCCTTCGTTCAGCTTCGCCTGAATATCAATGAGAAGGGAGAATTTCTTGTCGTGGACTTGCTGGCTTTTCCTTGCAGGCCGCTCCCGGCGTTTCCCAGCAATAGCGTCTTTCAGGTCATCGACTGTATAGCCCTCTTTCAGCGAACTGAACCGGGAGAAACGGTCGTGTCCCCTGCATCGGACGGAAGGCCGCTTGCCCGGTTTGTACTCGCACCCGGCTTCCACCAGGAAGGAGATCAGTTCCTCAAAGTCTTTCGGATTTCTCTGCATAGCCGCGTCAATGGCTGCCCGCAGATCGTCACGGTTGGAAGTCCGCTTGGGGTACTCGGTGCGCTTTTTCCGTTCCCGGCAGGGGCGAGGCACTATGACAGAAAGACCATGCTCCAGACACAGACGGTCACTGACCCGTTGCAGGGCCAGCCCGGACAAATGGAAATCCCTGAACTTCCGGGTGCAGTCCAGGGAGGTGGAATTGAAGATAATGTGGTGGAGTAGGGAAGCACCGCCTTGTCACATTGCTGTGATAGGTTTGCGCCACCCTCTCCGGGAACCGTACGTACCCCTCTCGGAGTATACGGCTCTGTTACTGCTCGTTCAGACAAAACTCACTTTTTGTGGATAATACTGCGGTGGCAATCTCTGCACACCACAAGCGTTTTTCTATGTTTGGCAATCATTGCGATTTCCCACCGTTCCTTGCCTTTGAGATTTTTAAGCTTGTTAATGTGGTGAACCTCGTAATGGTCGCTCTCTGTCGTTCCACATAACTCACAGACCTTTGCTTTCAGCCGGTTTTCAAGGGTATTGACTGCGTATCCGTAGACAACGGCAGCATTGCTGATGTAATCCGTAGCAGGGCCCTTGCCTTTGCAGTCGGCGTAATTTGCGAAGTAACGCCTTTTGTTTCCCTGCTTCGTTTCATAGGGTATACCCCATTTTCCTGTGCCATCATTAAACTTGTCAATGGTTTTGGATAGGCTGGTTTTATGCTTTGAAGCAAGGGTTTTTAAGCAACTGTATTCCATAAGGTAGGCAAGATAGTGCAGCTTGCAAAAGTTGCTTGCCATACCATAATAGTTGCATATTCCTCTTAACTCCGCATTGTATACTGAAACGATTTCTAAGTCTGTGAGCCCAACCAGATATTTCCGATGAACTGGAAACATGGAACCATCTTCCTTCTGTATCGCCACACCTTTAGTGAAAACGAATTGACGGATTTTATCGTTAAGTGGCACCAACA
>ENA-ORUW01001154-ORUW01001154.1-human-gut-metagenome-genome-assembly--contig:-NODE-1154-length-20216-cov-3.413273_pt1 | contig 20216 bp, 17 predicted proteins | sample MGYA00242088_ERZ509227 | MGnify/ENA primary metagenome ERZ509227 (study PRJEB26280, sample SAMEA2338816) | human gut metagenome | biome: human gut; feature: human-associated habitat; material: faeces... | reverse complement strand
AGATTGAGGGGATGGGGGAGTTGAAGTGGGCTTGCCCACTTTGTTTTATACTGGGGAACTGTAGACAGAACATAGGGAAGAGGAGCAATAAGGATGACGAGACAAGATACGGACTGGGGATATATAGACTGGCTGGAAGAAGATATGGACGAAAGCAGAGCGGCACTGAATGTTGGGATTGTGACGATCTTTCCTCATGCCCATATGAACCCTCATATTCATTTTACAGAACAGGTACTTTACACCCTTCAGGGAACAGGCTACAGCTTAGTGGATGGGCAGAAGATAGACATGTCAAAACCTCAGGTGACTTTGCACTGGAAGGCTGGGGTTATTCATGAGATGTATAATGAGGGAGATGAGGAATTTAAGCATCTGATGGTTTCCTGTCCGGAGATTGTGAGATTTGAGCCGACGGTGTCTAGCGAGGCAAATCAGTATGGGTTGAGTGACGAGGAGGCAGAGGAGTATCTTCGGATGGCGATCAATGGAACTTGTGAGCAGTTTCTGGACACGCTTCACTATTCTTATGTGATCTTCAACGCGTCAGGGAGACCTCTGAAAAGAACTAGGATATTTCCGCTTTTTTGTTACCAGAACTGTATGGAGGAAATCTCTTCCAACACGGCATCCTGTATGTGCCACTATATTTCTTGCCCCTTTTATGAAGAGATGATTTTTGAGTGTCCCCGGGGTGTGACAGTGTTCTGTCTGCCAGTCATTTTTCATGGGGCTTTTCTAGGCTACATTCAAGGAGGCTATGTGCATATGCATGCGGTACCGAGAGAAGGTGTCTATATCATGCCCCATAGCTCTATTCAGGGAGCAAAGATTCTTCTGCGTCAGATTGTAAAGGCGATGACGGATTACTGTGAAGTCTACCGCTTTAAGAAACAGCTGACACAGCAGGAGATTGAGCTAGCGGATATTCAGCAGTATCAAGAAGTATTGATTGCGGACCTTCAAAATGCGGAGAATACCATGACAGATTTGAAAATTAACAATCATTTTCTGTTCAATACTCTAAATCAGATGGCTTCTATGGCGTTGGCGGGAGGTATACTGCCTTTGTATCAGTCTATTTTGGATTTATCCCGTTTGTTTTCCAGTGCTCTGCGAAGCAGCAGTAGAGTCCCATTGTCGAAAGAGTTTGAGTATCTGCATTCATACTTAAAGCTTCAGAAGCTGCGTTATGGGGAAGAATTACAGCTTGATTTTGAGATTGAAACGGACTTGGAACAGTGGATGGTTCCATTTAATTTTATGATGCCAGTGGCGGAAAACGCCTTTATTCACGGATTTTCTCAGGAAGAGAAAAAACAGTTTTTTCTTCAGATTCAGGAGAAGGCAGGGGAATTGTTGGTTGTGATGGAAAACAATGGGGAGCAGATTGATGAAAAATCCTGTCGGCTGATTATGAAGAAGATGAAGGGAAGCGCCGCTCACGGTCTGTCTATGGTCTATCGTAAATTACAGTCCGTGTACGGAGAACATTTTTCGATTCATTTTTCCCCAGGGCAGAAAGAGGGAATGAGAGTCTCTATTCTGATACCTGCGGTGAACATAGGTTTAGCGGACAAGGAGGAAAAGATATGATTCGTGCTGTAATCTGTGATGATGAGACGGCCAGCCTTGCGATTATTCGCTATCTGATCGAGAGCGAGGGGCTTCCAATTGAGATTGTGGGAACTGCTTCTAACGGACAAAGCGGACTGGAGCTTATTCAGAAAGAAGAGCCTGATTTAGCGTTTTTGGATATTCAGATGCCGAAGATGGATGGCTTTGAAGTGCTCAAAAAATTAAAAGGCTCAAAGACAAAAGTGATTTTTATCACCGTCTATAATACCTTTGCCTATGCGCAGAAATCTTTAAGGCTGGGCGCCTGTGATATTATTGAAAAGCCCATCGACGTCTCTTCTCTGAGAGATTCCATTGTCCGGGCTATCGGATGGAACTTTACAGACAGTGAGACTTTGAATCGGGCTCTTCACCACATCTATCTGCATTACTCACAGGCGCTTACTTTGAACGAGCTTGCGGAGGCAGCCTGCTGTACGCCAAGCCATTTGTCACATCTTTTCCGCCAGCATTTTGATATGTCGGTGCTTTCTTATATTCACAAAATACGTATCGCCAAGGCAGCCCAGCTTTTGAGGGAAGGGGTGAGTGTACAGGATGCAGCCTGGCAGACTGGCTATACCAGTATGAATCATTTCTATAAGTATTTTAAACTCTATCAGGGCGTGACACCGGCCGCGTACCGGCGTGTCCGAAGTACAGAGTAGAGTTTCCCTTGCGCTAAAGAAGAGGCTTGTTTCCTCTCAATCGCAAAAATGATACATCTTTTCACAAAACCGGCCATATGTTCTTTTTCTTGTCTGTGCAATAATAGAGAAAACGGAACAACAAAAGTATAAAAGAACAGGGGGAAGAAAATTTGAGTGATATCCTTACTAAAATCAACGACACTTTGTGGAGTATGCCCTTGGTTATTCTCGTATTAGGAGCAGGTCTCTACTTCTCGATACGTATGCTTTTCCCACAGTTTCGCTATCTGAAGGAAATGATTCGAAACATGGGACAGGGAGCTGATTCCTCAAAAGGATTATCTCCGCTGAGGGCTTTCATTTTTACTGCGGCCAGAACAGTCGGTGTCGGGAATATCTCCGGTATGGCGACCGCCATCTTTTTCGGTGGTCCTGGGGCAGTCTTTTGGTTCTGGATTCTGGCTTTGATCGGCTCTGCGGTGGCGTTGATCGAGGCGATTCTGTCTCAGACTTATCGCCAGACGATTAACGGAGAATACCGGGGCGGTCCGGCCTACTATATGGAACATGGCATGAAATGCAAGCCCCTTGGCCGTGTGATGGCTATCGTATTCGCAAGCCTTACAATTCTTTGCTTTGTCCTGCTTGCACCGACAACACAGTCCTATAATATTACACAGGGAATCGCGACGGCGTTTCACCTCCCGGTGGTTGCCGTGGGCATTGTGTTTACAGGATTTTTGGCCTTTGTAATCCTTGGTGGACTGAAACGAATTGGAAATGTGGCTCAGAGAGTCTCTCCGATTATGGCGATGCTCTACATTTTGATGGCACTGGTGATTATTGTGATGAACATCAAGGAGCTTCCAGGTGTCATCGCCTTGATTTTCAAGTCGGCTTTCGGGACAGATCAGGTATTTGCTGGAATTGCGGGCTCTGCGATCTCCTGGGGCATCAAAAGAGGTGTCTTTGCCAATGAAGTCGGTGTCGGTTCCTCAGCGGTGACTGCGGCAGTCGGAGAGGTGAACCATCCGGTGAAGCAGGGTCTGAGCAATGCAGTGAGTGTCTTCATCGGTACATTTTTTGTATGTACCACATCAGCGATCATGATGTTGATGACTGGCTGTTATAATGTCAGCGACGGAGCGGATGGATTACTCTATGAGGGACTTCCAGGTGTGGCATATGGAAATGATTTTGTATCTTCCGCCATCGACACGGTAGTGCCTGGATTGGGAGCTCCGTTTGTGGCTATTGCAATTCTTTGCTTTGCTTCGGTAGCCTTGCTTGCCTACTATCTGTATGGAGAGAGCAGCCTCCTTTATTTGTTTCCAAACAATAAGACCATCCACTGGGTGATGAAAATTGTCTTTCTCGTGATTATTTTCTTAGGCTGCGTCTTGTCAGCAGACATGGTGTGGACGATGGGAGATATCGGGCACGGAGTGATGGCCTGGGAGAACGTGATTGCACTTCTTATCCTCGGAAATCAGGGTGTTCGTATTTTCAAAGACTATGACAGGCAGAGAAAGAATGGCGTAGAAGAGCCGGAATTTGATCCAGAGGCTTTGGGATTTGACCCTGCTGAAGTGAGCGAGACCTGGAGAAAGAAAAAATAGAAATTACATAAAATGTTATATGGCGGTTATGCCAGGAAAGGATGTATCAAATGTTAAGACAGACCAGACTTACAGACCCGGAACTTGCGAAAATTGTGGACAGAGAACTTGTGCGGCAGGAAAAATGTATCGAGATGATTGCTTCTGAGAGCACGGTGCCGGTACCGGTTATGGAACTCTCAGGGAGCGTGTTTACGAATAAGACATTGGAGGGATATCCAGGGGCGCGTTTTCAGGCCGGCGGGCAGGTTGCGGATGAGATGGAGAACCTGGCTATAAAACGTGCGAAGGAGCTTTTTGGGGCAGAACACGTAAATATACAGTCTTACTCTGGCTCCACGGCAAACTATTCCGTGTTTGCCACAATCTTAAAACCGGGAGACAAGGTTTTAGCTATGCGTCTGGACCAGGGAGGACATCTGACTCACGGTTCACCGGCGAATTGGACTAGTTCCATGTATCAGCATACTTTCTACGGCTGCGACCCTGAGACTGGCCGCATTGATTATGAGGAGATGGAGAGATTGGCGAACGAAGTGAAGCCTAAGCTGATTATCTGCGGTGCAAGTTCCTATCCACGTTTGATTGACTATGAGCGTGTGGCGAAGATCGCGGAATCTGTCGGTGCATATTCCATGTGTGATATGGCACATGTGGCAGGACTCGTAGCTGCGAAGGTAATTCCGAGTCCGATTCCTTATATGGATTTTGTTACTTCGTCTACGACGAAGACCTTCTGTTCGGCTAGGAGCGGTATGGTATTCTGTAAAGAAAAATATGCGAAAGCTTTGGACAAGGGAAGTTTCCCGGGAGCCCTAGGGTCTATGCATCTTCAGACCATGGCGGCAAAATGTTGGAGTTTCCACTATGCTGCGTCTCAGGAATTCCATGATACCATGGCGCAGGTAGTAAAAAATGCTCAGCATATGGCGCAGGAGCTGATCAAACGAGGGTATACGATCGTGAGCGGCGGCACAGATAATCATTTGCTGGTGGTAGACCTGCGTAGCAAAGGTGTGACGGGACGTCAGATGCAGGATTCTCTGGAAAAAGCGGGTATCTCTGTGAATAAGCAAGTAGTTCCTTTTGATACTGCGAAGCCGAATGTCACCAGTGGTATTCGAATTGGCTTGACTTCTGTGACGCAGCGCGGAGTCAAAGAAGAAGGCGTCACTGAGATTGTGGAAATGATGGATCGCGTGGTAAATGCGCCGGAGGATGAAGTCGTGATTGCTGATGTGAAAGCTCAGGCGGAAGAATTTATCTCTAGATATCCTCTTTATTCACAGGAAGAGCTAGAAGAACTGAAATAAATTTTGCTGTAAAGTCCCATAATTCGTTATCATATAGATCGGTCAAGGTGCCGCAGATTTGTTACTGTTCACTTACTTGCGGTTCGTGAACAGTAACAAGCTTTGCGATGCACACAAACTGCTGTAAACAGCAGTCTGGCGCGAGTATGTCTCAGGATTTTTGTACAAAATGTACAAAAACACTTCGCGGGATAATGGAGGCCTGAACTGTGCCGCAGATTTCTATAGTTTAGAAGTCTGTGGCACTTTACTGTTTACGTGAACCTGTTGAATGTGCTATAATACCAATTAGTTTGGACCAGGGATTGCGAATCGCTGGTTATCCTTATTTAATGAGATTGTCAGCCCCCTGGATAAGGGACTGAAGGGAAAGAAGCGGAGAAAGGAAGTATCATTATGACAAAGATAGACATTATTTCAGGTTTTCTCGGAGCAGGGAAGACGACCTTGATTAAAAAACTTCTGAAGGAGGCTTTTCAGGGGGAACAAGTGGTTCTGATTGAAAATGAGTTTGGTGAGATTGGAATCGACGGTGGTTTTCTGAAGGAGGCTGGAATTCAGATTCGTGAGATGAATTCTGGTTGTATCTGCTGTTCTCTGGTGGGTGATTTCGGAGCTTCTCTGAAAGAAGTGATTGGCCAGTACCACCCGGACCGTATTCTGATTGAGCCGTCGGGAGTAGGAAAATTGTCAGATGTAATCAAGGCTGTCCAGGGAGTGCAAAAAGAGGCAGAGTTGGTTTTGAACTCCTATACGACTGTGGTGGATGCGAAAGTGTAAGATGTATATGAGAAATTTCGGAGAATTCTTCAACAATCAGGTAGCATATGCAGGGGCGATTATCCTGAGCCGAACAGATCTGATCGACGAGCAGAAGGCAGAACAGTGCAGAGAGATGCTAAGAGAGATCAACAAGGCAGCGGCGATTGTGACCACACCGATTGAGAAGCTGGATGGTGCGAAGATCTTAGATGTCATGGAGCATCCAATTTCTCTCCAGGAAGAGTTGCTGGCGGAGGAAGTGTGCCCGGTATGCGGACATCACCATGACCATGAGCATCACCACGACCATGAGCATCACCACGATCATGAGCATCACCACGACCATGAGCATTGCCACGACCATGAGCATTGCCACGATCATGAGCATCACCACGATCATGAGCATCATCACGACCATGAACACTGCCACGATCATGAGCATCATCACGACCATGAACACTGTCATGAGCATGAACATCACCACGACCACGAGCACTGCGGACACGATCACCACCATCATCATGCCGATGAGGTGTTTACAAGTTGGGGCCGTGAGACCGTGAAAAAATACACGAAAGAACAGCTGCAAAAGATTCTAGACCAGCTCTCAAAGGATGAGAAGTATGGAATCATACTGAGAGCGAAGGGAATGCTGCCGGGAGAGGATGGAACCTGGATTTACTTCGACATGGTGCCGGAGGAGACTCAGTTAAGAGAAGGGGCTCCGGAATATACCGGTCGTCTGTGTGTGATCGGTTCTAAGCTGAAAGAAGATCAGTTGAGCGAGTTGTTTGGATTATAGGAGGGAAGAGATGGACGAAATCAGAGTACCGATTTACCTGATGACAGGTTTCTTGGAGAGTGGTAAGACGTCTTTTCTGAATTTTACGATTGGCCAAGATTACTTTTATATAGAGGGGCGCACCCTTCTGATTCTCTGCGAGGAGGGCGAAGAGGAGTATGACTCAGAGCTGTTGAAGATGAGCAACACAATGGTAGAGATTTTAGAGGACGAATCTGAGCTGACGACAGAACGTCTGGTGGCTATGGATGTGATGTATCAGCCGGAGAGAGTCATCATTGAATACAATGGTATGTGGCTGGTGAGCAAATTTATGGAGATGAAGCTGCCAGAGGGCTGGGGAGTCGCCCAGCAGATTACTACGGTGGATGCCAGCACTTTTCAGGTCTATATGAACAATATGAAGTCCATTTTTATGGACATGGTTAGGACGACAGACATGGTGGTGTTCAATCGTTGTAAGGAGGACGACCCACTGGCCTCTTACCGTCGGGGAATCAAAGTCGCGAACCAGAGAGCAGAGATTATCTTCGAGGATGAGGAAGGGGAGCTAGATATTTTCGAGGACGAGCTACCCTTTGATCTGAACGCTCCGGTGGTGGAGATTCTACCAGAAGACTATGGAATTTGGTTTGTGGATGCGATGGACAATCCTGAGAACTATGAAGGGAAGACTGTGCATTTTAGAGGAAGAGTCATGAAGCCTAAAGGAATGGGAAATAAATTCTTTGTGCCTGGACGCATGGCGATGACCTGTTGTGCCGATGATACTACGTTCATTGGTTTCCTGTGCAAGAGTTCCTATGCACCAAAGCTGGCTGTCGGTGAATGGGTGGAAGTGACGGCGAAGATTGCAGTGGAGAATGTGAAGGTATACGATGGGTACGGACCGGTGCTCTATGCCCAGGAGGTCCGCCCCTGTGAAGCTCTGCCTGACGAGATGGTTTATTTTAACTGAGACAGGAGAATGGGAACATGTATTTGATAGCAGGTTTGGGAAATCCGGGAAGACAGTATGAGCACACTCGCCACAACATAGGATTTGACACGGTGGACGTGTTGGTGGAAGAATACCAGGTTCCTCAGTCTGGTGTCCGGTGCAAGGGAATGTATGGAAAAGGAATGATCGCCGGAGAAAAAGTCATATTGCTGAAGCCGCTCACATATATGAATTTAAGCGGAGAGTCGGTTCGGGGAATTGCAGACTATTTTAAGATTGACCCTGAGAGCCAGCTAATCGTGATCTATGACGATATTGATCTGGAACCTGGACAAATCCGTATTCGCAAAAAAGGGAGCGCCGGCGGACATAATGGAATAAAGGACATCATCGCAAAACTGGGAACGCAGAACTTTATCAGGATTAAAATTGGTGTGGGCGCAAAACCGAGAGGTTGGGATTTGGCTGACCATGTGCTGAGCCGGTTTTCCAAAGAGGAACGAGAGTTGATAGATATGGCTGTTTCACGGGCGGCGGCGGCCGTGAAAAAGATTCTGACAGATGGTGTAGACGCAGCTATGAACGAGTATAACCGAAAACAGGTGATAGAAGAGGAGTAGTACCGATGGAAGCGTTTGTTCAACCATTAAGAGGATTAGCCGAATATGAAGAAATCAGAAGCAGAATCGGGAGAAATCCCGGGCTAGTGCAGATTGCCGGGTGTGTGGAATCCCAGAAGGCTCATTTAATTTGTGGGCTTTCTGGGCTTTTTCCGTGTCGGCTGATTCTGGCTCAGGATGAGCAGAGGGCGAAGGAACTATACGAAGATTATCGATTCTACGACAAGAAGGTGTTTTACTATCCTGCGAAGGACTTGCTGTTTTTCCAGGCTGATATTCATGGCAATCTGCTGATTAAACAAAGGATGCAGGTGGTTCGGGCACTTTTGGAGGAGGAGAGCGTGACGGTGGTGACCAGCGTCGACGGATGCATGGACTATCTCATGCCTCTAGGACAGATCAAAGAGAATCTGGTCTGTCTAAATAGTGAGAGCACGATAGATTTAGAGGAACTGAGCAAAAAGTTGGTATGGCTGGGCTATGAGAGGGTTCCCCAGGTGGAGCGCTCTGGCCAGTTCGCGGTGAGAGGCGGAATTTTGGATGTCTATTCTCTGACAGAGGAAAATCCTTGGAGAATTGAGATGTGGGGGGACGAGGTGGATTCCATCAGGAGTTTTGATGTCTACAGCCAGAGATCTATTGAAAATCTAGAGACAATTACGATCTATCCGGCGGCGGAACGTCTGGGGGAGGAAGGAATGGTCTCTTTTGCCGATTATTTTCCAGTGGAGAAGACGCTGCTTATCCTGGATGAACCCAATCGAATGCTTGAGAAAGGGCAGGAGGTGGAGGATGAATTTCGTCAGAGCCAGAAAAACCGCTTGGAGAAGGGTAACCGGCCTTTGGCGGACAATCTCTTGTTTGAGATCTCAAAGCTGTGTGGAAAACTGAACCGATACCATGGGGCGGCTCTGTGCATGATGGAACCAGCAAAGAAGTTTTGGAAGGTTCAGGAGCGGTTTGAGCTTACCGTGAAGTCTGTGAGTTCTTATAACAACAGCTTTGAGTTGCTTGTCAAGGACTTAAGACAGTGGAAAAAAAGCGGATACCGTGTAGCACTGCTGTCCGGTTCCAGAACCAGAGCAAAGCGTCTGGCCCAGGACTTGATGAACGAGGGGCTGAGCAGTTTTTACAGTGAGGATTACAGCCGGCCCATTCAGCCCGGGGAGATTATGGTCGTCTATGGCCACGCTCACCGGGGGTTTGAGTATCCGTTGATAAAATTTGTACTGATTACGGAATCCGATATCTTTGGAAAGGAACAGAAAAAACGGAAGAAGAAAAAGCAGTATTCCGGGCAGAAGATACAGGATTTCGCGGAACTGACCGTGGGAGACTATGTGGTGCACGAGAACCATGGCCTGGGAATCTACCGAGGAATAGAGAAGGTGGAAGTGGATAAGGTCGTCAAGGACTATATCAAAATTGAATACCGAGACGGAAGCAACCTCTATATCTTGGCAACACAGTTGGACGCACTGCAAAAATATGCTGGGCAGGAGGCGAAGACGCCTCGTCTGAATAAACTGGGAACCCAGGAGTGGAACCGTACCAAGACCAGAGTTAAGGGGGCAGTAAAGGATATTGCCCGCGACTTAGTGAAGCTGTATGCGACACGTCAAGAGAAGGAAGGCTTTGTCTACGGTACGGATACAGTCTGGCAGAAGGAATTCGAAGAAATGTTTCCCTACGAGGAGACGGAAGATCAGATTCAGGCCATTGAGGACACCAAGAGAGATATGGAGAGCACGAAGATCATGGACCGTCTGATCTGCGGCGATGTGGGATATGGAAAGACAGAGATCGCCCTTAGGGCCGCATTCAAAGCGATTCAGGAGGGAAAGCAGGTGGTCTATCTGGTTCCGACAACAATTCTTGCCCAGCAGCATTACAATACCTTTGTGCAGCGCATGAAAGAGTTTCCGGTAAGGGTGGAACTTTTGTGTCGGTTCCGGACACCGGCGGAGCAGAGGAAGACGCTGGAAGGATTAAAGAAAGGCTGGGTGGATGTGGTCATCGGGACTCATCGGGTCCTTTCTAAGGATGTGGAGTATAAAGATCTTGGGCTATTGATTATTGATGAGGAACAGCGCTTCGGGGTGACTCACAAGGAAAAGATTAAAAAGCTGAAGAACAATGTGGATGTGTTGACTTTGACGGCCACACCGATTCCACGAACTTTGCACATGAGTCTGATTGGAATCCGAGATATGAGTGTGCTAGAAGAACCACCTATGGACCGAATGCCGATTCAGACTTATGTGATGGAATACGATGAAGAGACCGTCAGAGAGGCCGTTCAAAGAGAGCTAAAAAGGGGAGGCCAGGTCTACTATGTCTATAATCGAGTCAATGACATTGCCGAGGTGGCGTCACGCCTATCCCAGCTTTTGCCAGATGTCCAGGTGGGGTTTGCACACGGACAGATGAGTGAGCGGGAATTGGAAAAAGTCATGTATGAGTTCATCAATGGGGAGCTGGATGTTCTGGTGTCCACGACAATTATAGAGACGGGATTGGACATCTCCAACGTGAATACAATGATTATCCATGATTCTGACCGGTACGGGCTGTCCCAGCTCTATCAGCTGCGGGGAAGAATTGGAAGATCTAACCGGACTGCCTATGCGTTTTTGATGTATCGAAAGAACTCTATTTTGAAGGAGACTGCGGAAAAACGCCTGTCGGCTATCCGGGAGTTTACGGATTTGGGTAGCGGGTTCAAGATTGCCATGAGGGATTTGGAGCTGAGAGGGGCAGGAAATTTGCTGGGAGCTCAGCAGCACGGACATATGCAGGCGGTGGGGTATGATCTGTACTGTAAAATGTTGAATGAGGCGGTCAAGGAGGCAAAGGGAATCACCGTCATGGAGGACTTTGAGACTACTATCGACTTGAGTATGGATGCATTCATTCCCAATTCCTATATTGCCAATGAATTTCAAAAACTGGATATCTATAAACGAATTGCAGGAATTGAGAATCAAGAGGAATATGAAGATATGTTGGAAGAGCTTCTGGACAGGTTCGGAGAACCGCCGAAAGCAGTGATGAATCTTTTGGCAATTGCCACCTTAAAGGCGGCGGCCCACAGGGCATATCTAAGGGAGATCAAACAGCGGGGAGCACAGGTGAAATTAACTCTGCATGAGGAAGCTAAGATTGATGCCGCGGGGATTCCGATTCTTTTGAAGGAATATGGCCGAAGGTTACAGTTTCGGGCGGAAGAAAAACCATATTTTTTGTTTGATCTGAATGGAGAAGGAATACTCGGAGTGCAGAATCTTGTAGAACGTCTGGAGCAGCTTGCAAAAGATTTCGCTGCCCAGGAGAGGCAGAAAGGCTGAGTGTGTCTCCATTCACTCACTTGTAATTCGTGAGCAGTAATACGCTTCGCGATGCACACAAACTGCTGCGAACAGCAGTTTGGCGTGGGATATTGGAGGTCTGAATTGCAACCTTTTAGGGCAGTGCCCTTGCTTTGTCGATGAAAAAAGTTTATACTTTTATAAGATAAATGTACAGGAGGATGACATGAAGAGAAATCGCGAACGAATCATTGTGGCGGCTCTAACAGGGGCCATCGCATTGTCCGGACTTGCTGGGTGTGGACAGCTAGACGGCGGTAAGACCGTGGCCACTGTGGATAAAGAAGAAATTTCAATGGGTGTTTTGAGTTTTATGACCCGTTATCAACAGGCTCAGACTGCGCAGATGTATATGAGTATGTTGGGGAGTGATCCTAGTTCCATGTGGGACCAGGTGGAGGACGAGAAAAAAGGAACCACTTACGGGGATTCTCTAAGAGATGATGCTCTAGAGCAGTTAGAAGAGATGTGCCTGCTGAAAATTCATGCGGATGAATATGAAGTCACGGTGACGAAAGAGGAGCAGGAGAAGATTCAGAGGGCTGCGAAGCAGTTCATGGAAGACAACAGTGAGGAAGTGAAAAGTGAATTGGTGGTCTCCCAGAAGGATGTAGAAAGGTTCCTAGAGCTGACTACCTATTATCAGAAAATGCAGGAGCCGATCAAGGCGGATGCTGATATGAATGTGACAGATGAAGAGGCTGCTCAGACAACGGTCACATATACGAAGGTGGATCCGCCGGACACAGAGGCTACCACCGACGAGGAAAAAGAAGATTCCGGTCAGGAGGAGAAGGATGCAAAGACGAAGGCACAAGAAATTTTAGACCAGGTGCTTGCCACTGAGGATGCAGATATGGATGCGATTGCCAAGTCAGTGGATGAGGATTTGAGTGCGCTGTCGGAGAGTTTTTCTACCAATGAGGCTGAGGAAGAGGAGGATGAAACCGACACTAGTACTGGAAATCTGCCAGATGCCGTAAAGGAAGCCGTGAAAGGACTTCAGGATGGCGAGGTGGTGTCCTCTTTGATTCAAGATGGGGATAGTTATTATGTGGTGCGCCTTGACAGTGCTTTTGACCAAGAGGCAACGGAGAATCAGAAAGACTCCATTATTTCCGAGAGAAAACAGGAGCTTTATGATGATACGGTGGAGGAGTGGAGAGATAAGGCAGATATTTCCGAAGACAAAAAAGCAATCAAAAAATTAAAGGTGAAGGGAAATCATAAATTTACCTTTAAGGCAGAAGAGGCTGAGAGCACGGGCGCTGGGGATGGAGCGTCCGAGAACGCTGAGAATTCGGAGGCTTCTGAATAATAGTTTAATTTTTGGAGGATAAAAGAACCCCCTTTCTATGGACTTGGGAAAGTCTGTAAAAAGGGGGTTCTTTGTACGGATAAGCCTGGCGAGCGGCTGTCAGTGTTATATTGAATTATCTCAATCCGTTTTTGTCCTTAGGTACGGGAGTGATAACATTTAGGGTGTACTCATGGAGTGCCTCACGCCGGAATTTATCCGATTGCAGGAAACGGGAGTACAGCAAATCCAACATGACTAAGATCGGAAACTGAGGGGAGATTGCCTTTCCGTTTTCTAAATGCTCTTTGACTGCGAACAGGAGTACTTCGTCACAGAATTTTTGGAATTCCCGTTCTTTACAGGAGGTCATTAGGATGGTAGCTGCTCCCTGTTTTTTAGATTCTCTTAAGGAGTTGATGACGGCTTCTGTCTGCCCGCTGACACTGATTCCAATAACTGCGCAGTCATTAGAGATCACTACAGTGTTCATACGCATCATTTCATGATCTGTGATGGAAACGATGTTCAGACCGATACGCATAAAACGGAATCTCATTTCATCAGCGGCCAGGCCGGAGCTTCCACGGCCGTAGACATAGATTCTTTTTTTGGTAGTTAAAATCTTTAAAATCCGCTCCATTTGGGGGATGTCGACCAGAGAATAAGTCTTGTTTAGCAGCTCTTGGTAAGTGTTCAGAACAAGCTTTGTCTGGTCGTCAGCAGCCGGTTCGTCGGAAGAGGAAAAAGTCTGTCTGTAATGAAACAGAAATTCCCGGTATCCCTTGAAACCGCATTTTTTGGAAAAGCGGGAGAGGGAGGCTTCTGACACGTAGAGAAGCTGGGAGATATTGCGGGAAGAGAAATCCATCTCTTCCCGATTATGAATAAAAAAGTCTGCGATGGTCTTTTCTAACGGGGTCAAGTTCGCGTAGACAGATTCAATGAGTGGGATAATTGACTTTTCATAGTGTTCCATAGGGATACCTCTTTTTTAGCTGGAGCTTTTCTTTAGTGGAGAGATTGAAAGTGAAAATAGGCACCTAGCATACCTGCCTGATTCTGGTTTTGGGCGAAGGCAAGCCGTGTCTTTTCTGATACCGAAGGGATTAAGTAGCGGTCCATCGCTGTGCGAATTTTTACTTCCAGAAAATCCTTCTGGGCCATGATACCACCGCCTAAAACGACGATTTCAGGATTCAGCACATAGCAGATATTGGCAATTCCCATACCGAGTACGTCTACCATTTCATCGATGGCTCTCAGACAATCAGGGTCTTGGGCTTTTGCCTGCTCAAAGATGATTTTTCCATTGATGGAGGCGGGGTCTACCTGTTTGGCCGCAGCGACCTTTTTGACTAGAATGCTACTAGCCCCCAAGTCCTGGAACTGACCGCCTGGCAGGTACATGTATCCGACTTCAGCTCCGCTGCCGGAGAAACCATGAAAAACTTTTCCGTCTATGATGATAGAACCACCGATTCCTGTGCCGATGGTCAGGCAAAGGCAGACGCCGCACTCTTTTGCAGCGCCTGCGTGACTCTCAGCTAGGCCAGCACAGTTCACATCGTTTTCTACTTCACAAGGAAGGGAAAAGCGGTTCTCTATAATTTCCTTTAACCTGGTTCCAGTATACTCAGGAATCAAAGGAGAGGCATAGGTGATGGTTCCGGTCTGGCAGTCCACCATTCCAGCAGTGGAGACACAGACTCCCGAGGGAGAGAAGTCTTTTAAAAAGTCTTCTGTGATTTTACAGATTTTTTTCACAATTCCGGGTCCGCCGTGTTCCTGTGCCTCAGTGGGTATCTCACCTGTATAAAGGAAGGTGAGATCTTCTTGAATAACTCCATATTTGATGGAGGTTCCGCCGATATCGATGCAGATATATTGCTTCATGTGACAGCTCCTTATGCTGGTATCAAAATCTTAAATATAGCTTTTTTGATGGTAACTGGCTGATCTACGGCGACAGCGGTACGGTGGCCGTCTTTGGGATAGCAGATCAGAAAATCATCTTTTTCCAGGATGACGTGACTGTTAGGCTCACCTTCCAGGGGGAGAAAGTCGTCTTTTTCCACAAACTCTTTTTGAGTCATGTTGTCGATAAAGTTGACGTCGATCTGTTCTGGTCCTCTAAGCATCAAATGCAGGTCTAAGTATTGGCGGTGTGCTTCCCAGAAACGATTCTCAGCCGCAGTAGTTTCGTATTCGACGATATTTACGAAGAGGCGGTCTTTGTCTATGGGGTGGCTTCCTTTTTCGTAGTTGATTAAATCGTGAGTTTTAGCATATTCAAAACATTCTAAGATTCCCTTTTCTAAGAAAGAAAAATCTTTTAAATCTCTGAGATTTCCGAAGATCATAACATTACCTCCATGCTGAATAGAATTTTATTTTTGAGATGAATGGGAAAAGACATCCAGTCCGGCCGAAGACCAGAACCGGATGCCAGTATAATTAGGACTGCAATCCCACGGACCTTAGTTCTTGTAAATTGTTGTGTGCGGTGCCGGTACAGATTTATCACCTTTCACTTTGCGGTAAATCAAGCTGGCCGGAATACCTACTACCAAAGATACTGCGATGGAAATGATAGAGTAGGACCAGATAGACACGGCATCAGCAGGTATGAAATATTTAATATAAATCATCACGCAGGAAGCAGCTATGAACGCGATGGTTGCTCCAAAAGTGTTTGCCACCTTGGTGAATGCACCCAGGATAAAGGTTCCGATCAGAATACCGAGCACGAGTCCCATAAAGCCGTTGAACCATTCATAGGCAGATTTTACTCCGCCGTTTGCCAATACCATGGCTACGACGATGGAGAAGATACCCACGATCAGAGATACATACTGTCCAATTTTTGTCTGCTGTTCGAAGCTCAACTGCTTCTTAGAGAGACGTTCCTGGATATCCAGAGTCCAGCTTGAAGCTACGGAGTTCAGACCTGTGGAGAGAGTGGACTGTGCGGCTGCGTAGATTGCGGCTAAGAGAAGTCCGGTTACTCCTACGGGAAGCTCAAAGGCAATCCAGGATGCGAAGATCTGGTCCTGTTGAGCAGCTGGGGGAAGCTGATTTCCTTGTACCTGATAGAACACATACAGACCAGTACCAATTAGATAGAAGACAGTTGCGATGAAGATGGACAGACCTCCGTTTGCCAGCATCATCTTATTCAACTTTTTGGTATCGGTTGTTGTGGTAAAACGCTGTACGATATCCTGACTGGACACATAAGATCCCATGGTGTTAAAGCCTGCACCGACGATCAGCAGGAATACACTGTTTTTCAGGATATTGGCATCAAACAACGGCTCGTTAGAGGACAGGAATTTCTCGCCTGCGGTAAATTCATGGAAAATAGCTCCTAATCCGCCGTCTATCTGAGAGATGAGGAAGATTAGGCCGAAGGTTACACCGATCAATAGGACGGAACCTTGGATGAAATCAGTCCAAAGCACGGATTTCAATCCGCCAGTGTAGGAATAGATGATCGCTATGATTCCCATGATGATAATCAAAATGTTTACATTGATGTTCATCAGACTAGAAAGTACCATACAAGGCAGGTACATGATGATGGACATACGTCCGATCTGATAAATGATAAACATGATTGCGCCCAGAACACGCAGTCCTTTGCTGTGGAAACGCAGCTCCAGATAATGGTAAGCGGTGTCAATATCCAGCTTACTGTACACTGGAAGGAAAAATTTGATGGTTACCGGAATAGCCAGCAGCATGCCCAGCTGAGCAAACCATAGCAGCCAGGATCCTGCATAGGAATTTCCTGCCAGGGACAGGAAAGAAATCGGGCTCAACAGAGTTGCAAAGATAGAGACAGATGTCACCCACCACGGCACAGTTCCGTCGCTCTTAAAATATTCTTTTCCCTTCATCTCTCTTTTGGCAAAATGAAGGCCGGCAAACAGAACAGCTGCCAGATATACGATTAAGATAATTAAGTCAATGACTGTAAAACCTTGCATTGTAGACCTCCCTCATAGTTGTGCTTATGCACAGTATTTTGCGACCGCATTTTTTACCATCTGAGCAGCCTCTTTGGCGATAGCTAGATCTGCCTCACACAGACCAGTCAGAGGTTCACGGACGCTTCCGATGTCCAGACCTTCATTGATACGCAAAACTTCTTTAATCATAGCGTACATGTTTCCATGGCCGGAGCAAAGTTTGTAGATAATCTCGTTGATGTCATACTGAAGTACACGAGCTTCTTCCATCTTGTTGGCACGAACCAGCTCGTCTGCTTTCAAAAACAGCTCAGGCATAGCGCCGTAGGTTCCGCCGATTCCGCCGGCAGCTCCCATTACGCGGCCGCTGATGAACTGCTCGTCTGGACCATTAAATACCATAAAATCGTCTCCGCCGGCTGCCTGGAACATCTGGATATCCTGTACGGGCATAGAAGAATTTTTCACTGCGATGACACGAGGATTTTTCTTCATCTCAGCCAGAAGACTCATGGTCAGAGCGGTGCCAGCCAGCTGAGGAATATTATAGATGACAAAATCTGTGTTTGGTGCGGCGGAACTGATGGAATTCCAATAAGCAGCGATCGAGTACTCGGGAAGGCGGAAGTAAATTGGTGGGATAGAAGCGATTGCGTCCACTCCACAGCTCTCAGCGTGTCTTGCCAGCTCCATACTGTCTTTGGTGTTGTTGCAGGCGACGTGGCAGATCACGGTGAGTTTCCCTTTTGCTACAGCCATAATATTTTCGATGGTTATTTTACGGTCCTCCACGCTCTGGTAGATACACTCTCCAGAGGAACCACAGGCATATACGCCTTTGACGCCTTTGTCGATGAAGTACTGGGTCAAAGCACGCACACGTTCTGGGCTTACTTCTCCATTTTCATCATAACATGCATAGAATGCAGGAATTACGCCTTGGTACTTTTCTAATTTGTTCATAGTGAACTCCTTTCCGGCTTTCTTGGCCTCAGTGAAGAAATAAATAGTATTTGGTATTTATAAGTCAAAATTATAATGTGCGAAGTGCTTCTGTGAAGGCTTTGGTGATTAACTGTGGACGAGTTATGATGGAACCTACCACCACGCTGTAGCATCCAAGTTCAATCACTCTTTTGGCTTTCTCAGGGGTATTGATGTTTCCTTCTGCGATCACGCGGTGAGTGACTTTTGATAAAATCTCGCGGATGATCTCGAAATCATTGGCCTCGATTTTGTCACCTTTACTCTGTTCTGTATAGCCCACCAGAGTGGTTCCTATAAAATCGAATCCCAGCTCGTCCGCGTGCAGAGCTTCTTTGATGGTGGAGCAGTCTGCCATCAGCAACTGATTCGGATATTTTTCTCGAATCTGATGATAAAAGTCATCCAGAGTCTGGCCGTTAGGACGCAGATCACTGGTTGCATCTAGAGCGATAATTGCGGGTTTTACTTCCATCAGTTCATCGACTTCCTTCATGGTAGGAGTGATATAGACTTTACTATCTTCGTAGTCTCTTTTTACGATTCCAATGACTGGAAGGTCTACGTTCTTTTGTATCTCTGAGATGTCTTCTTTTGTGTTGGCACGAATTCCAAAGGCTCCGCCCTCTTTAGCGGCCAGTGCCATTCTTCCCATGATGAAAGAGGAGTGGAGTGGTTCGTGAGGAAGTGCCTGGCAGGATACGATCAAATGTCCTTTTAACTGTGCAATTTTCTCTTCCATGGAGTGTCTCCTTTCTTTATGCGTTCTTTAACTATTTGCAGTATATTCTTTCATGAAATTAATTTCAAGGCTCTATAGAGCAAAAGAAAATACTTTAAAGACAAATGGGATTTTGCACAATTTGAACAAAAATGGAACGTCAGATTTGAATTCTTGCACAGAGGGTATGAAAGTACTTTCAATAAAAAGAAATAAGTAGAAAGTTGTCGAAACTTAATCAAGTAGAAAGAACAACTTGCGACATAGAAAAAAATCCTGCTTGCAGGATTCTTGGCCTGCGGCGAGGTGCAAAGTGCCGTCTTCTTTCCACCGCAGTACGATCTACGCGGAGCATTTTTTGTTTCATAAGAACGTCAGTTTCTTATGAAACAAAAAAGGAACAGGCATCAAGCCTGTCCCTTTGAAAATCTCTGATTTTTTAGCCAAAGTATCTCTTCAGAAGCCCTGCGAATGCTTTTCCGTGACGAGCCTCGTCTCTTGCCATCTCATGTACGGTGTCATGAATTGCGTCTAAGTTAGCTGCTTTTGCACGTTTTGCCAGATCAAATTTACCAGCGGTAGCGCCATTCTCAGCGGCAACTCTCATTTCCAGATTTTTCTTTGTGCTGTCTGTTACTACTTCGCCTAACAGCTCAGCAAATTTAGCTGCGTGTTCAGCTTCCTCATAAGCAGCTTTCTCCCAGTACAACCCAATCTCTGGATAACCTTCTCTGTGAGCTACACGAGCCATTGCCAGATACATACCTACCTCGGAGCATTCTCCCTCGAAGTTTGCTCTTAAATCTGCAAGGATATCCTCGCTAACACCTTGTGCTACACCTACTACGTGCTCAGCAGCCCAGGTCATCTCACCTTCCTGTTTGGTGAATTTATCAGCCGGTGCTTTACAGATCGGACAGGCTTCTGGAGCTGTCTCACCTTCATGAACGTAACCACATACACTACATACCCATTTTGCCATAATTTTGTTCTCCTTTTCTTAATATATATTATTGATTAAATAACAGTAATAATTACTGTTATTAAGTTAACATATTTACCATATTTTGTCAATAGAATTTTGACTATTTTAAGAAAGAATTTAGAGTTTTAGGAGCAAAAAATTCGTAATCGCTGAAAAACTCGGTTCACTTCTTACTTTTTATCTGATTCTTTGACAGACATTCTTCGCAGATACCGCGAAACAGAGTGGTATAACTTTCAATCTTCCCAGGAAATTCCTCAGAGACGTCTGCTCTAATACGCGAGGAACTGTGAATTTTTATGTCCAAGAGGTTGTGACACTGCCGACAGTAAAAATGATCGTGAGGCGTAGTCACTGCGTCAAAACGGTCGCCGCCTTCCTCTGTGGAGATACGGTTAATCTCTCCCAATTCAGTCAAAAGAGAGAGGTTACGATATACGGTCCCCAAACTTATATTAGGATATACCTTTTGCATATTGTGATATACGGTAACTGCTGTGGGATGATCTGTACGGGAATCAAGAAATTCTTTGATAGATTCACGTTGGCGACTATATTTCAGGG
>ENA-ORUW01001144-ORUW01001144.1-human-gut-metagenome-genome-assembly--contig:-NODE-1144-length-20390-cov-6.781116_pt1 | contig 20390 bp, 17 predicted proteins | sample MGYA00242088_ERZ509227 | MGnify/ENA primary metagenome ERZ509227 (study PRJEB26280, sample SAMEA2338816) | human gut metagenome | biome: human gut; feature: human-associated habitat; material: faeces... | reverse complement strand
AAGGGGGAACCCCCTTGCCCCCGGAGGGGTCCCCTCCGGGGGCAGATCCCTCTTGTCCCACGATTTTTATAACGGAGGCGATCTGATGAAAAAACGAATGTTCAGCCTGTTCCTCGCCCTGGCACTATGCTTAAGCCTGCTGCCCGCGACAGCATGGGCCGCAGGAGAAACGGTACCCAGTAACGTAACGCTTGCCGGTACAGCTTTGGAAAGCGGCAAGTCTTACGTTGCGACAGTTGATGGGATCACCGAGAAAACCGGCGAATCTGTCGAAACGAACTACCTGACCTACGACAACGGCACGCTGACCGTTTTCGGAACGGTGGAGGTAAGCTGCGGCGAGTCAGCCGGCCTGAGCTTTTATAGCGGCACCCTGACTCTTGCAGGAAACGGTGATCTCACCATTGCGGCCTCCGGCAGCAACAGCGCGGTGTCCGGTTCCCCTCAAAGCACACTGACCACAGCGGAGGGATTTTCCGGCAGCATTACCTTGGGCAGCGTATATGCCCCGGCTGTCCAGAATGTGGTGCTGGATCTGACCACCGGGGGAGATATCCTGATCTCTTCCGCTGAGAACAGTGCCGTGAATACCCCCCAAAACCCCGTTGCACTTGCGGGAAAGACGGTGACCCTCAAGGGGGCAACTGAGACAGCTGAGGCTTCGCCCGCTAACGTCTCAGCGGTGACCGCCCCAAAACTGAATGTGACCGCCGAAGATGGTGTGACCATCACCGGCAGCAGCGGCTATCTCCCGCTGATTGCAGACGACAGCGACAACGAGTGCGCCGTCACCCTTAACGCTGGAGGAGATGTTGCAATCGTCAACCAGAGCGGTATGGCGGTATACGGCCCACTGACCGTGGAATCCGCGCATAATGTGACGATTGCAGGCGGCGGAACCAGCCTGCTCTATTCCGCAAACGGTGTCCACTGCATCAACGCCAGCGGAACGGTGAAGATGGAGAGCAGCGGCATTGTGTGCTCCGGCAATGATGCCAACGGTCTGACCATCACCGGCGCGGAGACGGTGGACATCGCCGGTGAGAGCGCTGCTGCCCCTGTGGTTACAGGCATGACCCTGAACGAATGCGGTGCGGCGACTGTCACCCGATTGCAGTATGCTAATACTATGGTTCCCATCGCGTACACAGTTACTTCCAATCTTCCGGTGCTGCTGCGCAATGGAGTAAATGACAGCGAGCCACAGCTTTTGTGGGAGAATGTCAGCTACCAAAAGACTACCGTCGAGGATGTGTATATGGAGCCCAGTTCCGAGGCTGCTGTCTATTACGAGGCAGGGGATGGCTATGTGATGTTCTCCAAGACAAGCGATGGCACCAAAACCGGAACCGCCAACGCCGTTTTGTTGAACGCCAGCAGCACTGACCCTATTGCCGGGAATCTCGCCGAGGTGAAAGTTATTGGGGAGAATTCCCTGGCTGAAATTCAGTCTCTGGATGAGGTTGGCACAAAGGTGTCTTTCACCGGAAACGGCACACTGCACACGTTTTTTGGCGGCAGCGTGGAACCGGAGATTGCGGACAGCGTTGCGTTCCACGGCCTGGTCTGTGTGATGACAACAGAAGTACCGCAAGAGCAGGAAAAACTCAGCATATCCATGAACTTTACCGCCTACGGGACCAGCGTTCTTCCCCCAATCGTGTGGGAATCAGATCAAGACCCAGGCAGCTTCGTTGTGGGGACAGTGTCCAGCAAAGAGGCAATCGTGACGATTCGTCTGACCGTTTCCGAAGGGGCGACGCTAACTATTCCGAAGGAAGTGCCGCTGAAGATTGAAAAGAGTGAAGAAATATCCTATTTGACCAACCACGGCACCCTGATCAACAACAGCACCGTTTCACTGCCCGATGCCACGCCTGCTGATATAAAGGGGCTGCGCCTGACCGGCTCCGGTCTGGTACAGGTGCCAAGCGGTACGAGCATTACATACTACACCAATGAGGGGGTGGAGCTTGGGAATCACAAGATGGAGAATCTTGACCTGAGCAGTGCCGACGCAGATCAGGGCGATCTGAAAATCGACGGCTACCACTGGGACAATGCGGACCGAACGCTGACCCTGAACGGTCTGGCGCTGACCGGAACGCTGACCCTGCCGGATGCAAGCGGCGGGGAAATCAAAATCGTTATGAGCAAGGAGAGCCTTGTAAACTCGGTTTCTGTAAGCGGCAGCTATCGTCCAACAGTGCATATCACCGGCTCCGCACCGCTGACTGTCCAAAGCATAAGCGGCGATATGAGCCTCACCGTGGCACAGGGCGCGGTGCTGAACGCCATGGAGTGCATCAACATCGGATCCTCCGGCAAAGCGAATTCCATTATCACCGTCAACGGCACGCTGACGGTCAAGAGCGATAGCGGCATCCGCTGCGGACAGATGGTCACTGGCGCTGATGGCACGGTGAATATCTCCGGTGCGCGCGGCGTTGCGGTATTCGGCGTGAATGGCAGCTCCGGCACCGAGCATAAGGGCGCTTTCCAAATCGCAAACGGCGGCACCTTCACCGCCGACTGCACCGATTATAATGTGATGGTGTTTACCGGAGGTGCAGCGGTGACCAAAGAGAATGCAGAAACGTACCTTGTCCTTCCGGACAACTACCTGCCCGCGGGTCATTCCATTCGGGTGGTCACCGGTGGGAACGGCAGTCAGATGCAGTATGCTGTTACTGTGGCAAAGCAGGATGCGGATTTGAGGCTGGAATCGGAAAGCCTCACTGGCGCGGGCGGAAAGATGGAATTGAAGTACCAGCCCACACCGACTCCTGATCCTGATCCGACCCCTGACCCCGATTCCGCGCCTGGCAGCGGCTCGGATGACAGTGAGCCCAGCTATCCCATCCTCCTCACTGAAACAAAGGGCGGCGTTCTGGCCGTCCGGTACAAATATGCTTCCAAGGGCGACACCGTAACCATCACGGTAACGCCGGACGCTGGCTATGAACTGGATGCGCTGACCGCAGAGGACAAGAACGGCAAGGAACTGGCGTTGACGGACAAGGGCGATGGCAAGTACACCTTCCCCATGCCCGGCAGCCAGGTCACGGTGACAGCCAGTTTCAAGCAGATCAGTACCGAGGCAGAAAACCCGTTCACTGACATTTCCAAGAACGATTACTTCTACGATGCGGTGCTGTGGGCCGTGGAAGAGGGCATCACCTCCGGCACGTCGGACACCACCTTCAGTCCCAACGTCTCCTGCACCCGGGCACAGATGGTGACCTTCCTCTGGCGGGCCAGCGGCTCCCCCGAGATTGGTACGGACAATCCCTTCTCCGATGTGAGTTCCGATGCCTACTACTGTGATGCGGTACTGTGGGCTGTGGAACAGGGCATCACCGGCGGCACCGGCAACGGGAAGTTCTCCCCCGATGCCCCCTGCACCCGAGCGCAAATGGCAACGTTCCTGTGGCGTGCCGCCGGTTCGCCTACCCCTGAAAGCGGCGAAAACATCTTTGCGGATGTGCCCGCAGACAGCTGGTACGCTCAGGCCGTCCAGTGGGCTTATGAGCAAAACATCACCAACGGCACCGGCGGCGGGAAGTTCTCTCCCGATGCCACCTGTACCCGGGCCCAGATGGTGCAGATGCTGAAAATTTCGAACCAGGAATTTCATGTTGCGAAGTGAAGAGATAAGTGATGGTATGCAGAACGAGTCAAAATGGATCTGCTGTCCCCAGTGTGGCAGCAAAACGAGAGTCAAAGTTTATGAAGAAACCGTTCTGATAAAATTTCCGCTTTACTGTCCAAAATGCAAAAAAGAGTACTGGGTCAATGTAGTAAAACTGAAGATGGTATTAAGCGACGAGCCAGATACTTAAAGTACAGAGCCTGCTTTTCCCCAAAGAAAGGGGATCAGCAGGCTCTGTTTTTGTTTTATGTAGTTTCTACCCAATTTCGATGGCATCCTTTGCCCGGAGTGCGGCAATGACGGATTCCACCACCGGGATCAGTGCTTCGGCCTCCTGTTCACTGCACTCCTCTACCATCAGTCGAAGCTGCTGGAACATAGGGGCATCCCGCTCCAATTCCGGGTTGAAGATGGTTCTGGCATCAACACGGAGAGTTCGGATTAGAGGAAACAGCACCTCCATTTTCGGATTTGCCTTGTAATTTTCAATATTCATCACGGTCCGCACATCAATATCAGCCATTTCCGCAACTTGAAGCTGTGTCAGGCCGCGCTGATACCGTGTACTTTTTACCGCATTTCCCAATGGGTAGGAGAAGTCGTACATCGCAATTCACCTCAAAGATATTTTACAATACATCTTTTTACAGTTGAATGCGATGTAATTCTCTTGTTTGGTGTAACACAATACACCATTTAACAACCATGATATCCGACAAACTGAATCATATAATCGGTAAGGCAGCCGCATTTGCCGACTACCAAATGATTTAAAGGGGGGTGATGCTGGCTGTCTGTGTGCCGGCCGCATGAGCGGAAGGAGAAATGCGACATGGCAGATGCCAATCGCCGCATTAAGTTGTTCCGTCTGATCAAGCCAAGCCACACTGCTTTCAGGGCAGCACGGGGGAAAAGAACAAAAAGTTGCCGAGGCAAGCAGGTTGGTCATACAAAAAAGGAGGATAAACCTCCACCTGCAGCCTCAGGATTCCCCCGTGGACTTCTTAATGCAGATTTAATCAGGATTTCTGAATTCCTGTCATTTTACGTAGACGGAAGCTATATTGCTTGTTATGGCTTCCAGATAAGGTGCCGTGGCCCTCCCTTTCTGGCATTTAGCTTTCCAAATGTTTAGAAAAGGAGGAGCAGCGCAATGCTGATCAAAATAGCGAAAAATGGCATCGAATCTGAGTGGTTTCAGCTAACTAAGAAGCACCACCGCACATTGCTGTTGGAGAAACCAGATGTTGTGTTTGTCCATATTGATTCTCTTTATCCCAAGAGTCCAGAAAGCGGGCAGATTGTTGAATTGAGTTTTCCTTGCTTCAACCTCCTGGCTCGCGAATTCGTTTTGGAGGAAAATAGGCAGGAAAAACAAAATGAACGGCATCAAGACTACAGAGCCGTGGAAGATATCAACCCAAGGGAGAATGGTGCGCTAATGACATCGCTGGAGGAAATATATCTTAGGCAGGAGATTAAACGCATTCTTAATGGGCCATCCAATGTCCTAACTGATCTCCAGCAACGCAGGCTACGACTCTTTTTGGATGGATATACCCTGACACGGATCGGAGAGATAGAGGGGATTTCCCATACTGCAGCCAGAAAATCTGTTTTCTCTGCAATAGAGAAAATAAAAAAACACTTTGAATGATGGTTTCAAAAAGGCGCTTTTCTGTCGGATTAAGTGAGAGGAAAACATATCCTCATTGAACTTTGAAAAACACCGCCAGGAGGCGGTCATATCCGGCAGCTTGGATACGTCCGCTGGCGAGAGGCCCCCGAGAGGGAGGCTGCAGCGACATTGGAGGATGCGCCAAGACCATCTGTGCGGGAAGCCCCCGCATCAAAGACGGCCAAATAAGGTGCAGAGCGGTTCCCATCCGTCCATAAAACAGCCTGTGGCGGGCTGTTTCGCATTGCGGCAGGACTCCGCGGGAGTCCTGCCCGACCCTCGCCGGCAATCCAGTAATGATACTCCTGTCCAGCCACAGCCACAAGCAGTGGGGGCAGCTCGGAGAGATCCTCGGAGGGGTGAGATTCCCGTGACGCGCGCCCGCGCGGTCCAAGCCTGCCGCCTACGGCTCGGGAAGTAGTGTCGAATAGGGCCATCATTGGAAACGCAAATGTCAGAAACGGCGGGGGCCGCCCTGAAGGGTATCGCAATGCTACCACACATCGTGGAGCGGCCCCCGCTTGTTTTCATACACGACTGAAAAACGAATGAAGGATTGGCTGTGCGCCGGAGCTTATCTCTGGCGCACCATCATGGGAGGCATAAAGCTTATGGCGGAAAAGAAGAAAGCATGGCTGTATCTGAAAGCCAGGACCGATGAAGACCTGAAGGCCCAGAAGTCGCTTTTGCTGGAGTACGCAGATAAAGCAGGATATGAGGTGACGGAGGTTGCCGCTGACTATTCCCCGAGCCAGAGTAGCCTGAAGTATGTGCGTCTTGGCGCGGCGAAGCATGACTTTGAGGTCCTGCTAATTTCTTCGTGGAATCGGCTGGGGAGAGACCTTTCAGAAACACTTGATACGATGACAGAACTGAAGAATCAAAACATAGCGGTGCAAAGTGTCAAAGAGAAGAACTTGTCTCTTGATCGGGTTCTTTCCATAGCGCGCTTTGCAGCCGCGATGCAGATCCCCGATGAAACACTGCCCGAAGAACTGGATGAGACTCCCTTCGAGGACCAGGAAGAATCAGAAGGGTTAGATATGACGCAATCCTTCTGAAAAAAACTGCCTGGTCTCTCTTTGGATGGAGAAGCCTGATTGGGAGGGAAAGATCATGAACGCGAATGTAAACTACATTGGTATGGTAAACCTGCTGTGTGCCTTGCGGGACGCCAGTATCATCAGCGAAGCGGAGGCCCGGAAGATCGCCGCGCGGCTCCGGGTGGAAACAGGAGCGGACGTCATATATACGCCTCAATAGTTGTTGCATTTGAGTATAGCTTTTCAAAGAAAGTTAGGGTATTGTGTGTGGCTGAACAGAGGTGATTTAGATGAACGAACAGACAGCAATCAGTGAATCCCTCGCACTGAACAGCGTCCCCCATATTATCACGATCCCGGCCTCTGGGCCGGTCCGAACCCGGAAACTGCGTGTGGCCGCTTACGCCCGCGTCAGTTCCAACTCTGAGGACCAGCTCCACTCCTTTGCCGCACAGAATGCCTACTACACAGAACTCATCACCGGCAACCCGGAATGGGAGTTTGTGGACGTATATGCGGATGAGGGGATCACTGGGACCTCCGCGGAGAAGCGGGATGACTTCCAACGGCTCCTGAAGGACTGCCGCAGAGGCCGCATCGACAAGGTCCTGACGAAATCCACCGCACGGTTCGCGCGAAACACCAGTGAGAGCCTGATGGCGGTTCGGGAGCTGAGGGACCTGGGGATTGGGGTCTGCTTTGAGGAGCAGGGCATTGACACCGCCCAGATGTCTGGTGAACTGCTGACAGCTATCTTCTCCATGATGGCCCAGAAAGAAAGCGAGTCCATCTCTGAAAATATCCGCTGGACCTACCAGAAGAAAATGAAAAAGGGCTGCTTCATCACCTGCAAGGCCCCGTTTGGATACCGCCTGGTCGGCGGAGGGCTGGAGATCGTCGAGGCAGAGGCCGAGATCATCCGCCTGATCTTCCAGAGATACCTCAATGGACGCAGTATGGAGGACATCGCAAAAGAGATCACTCGGTACGGGATCCCAACAAGAGATAAGACCCCATACTGGCAGACGACATCGATCCACTATATCCTCCACAATGAAAAATATGCAGGCGACTCTCTGTCGCAAAAGACCTATACCACCCGAACACTGCCTCACAGGAAGATACGAAATCGGGGCGTATACGACCAATATTTTGTACCGGATAGTCACCCGGCCATCGTTGACCGGAAGGTGTTTGAACAGGTACAGGAATTGCTGAAGCAGAAAGGCGCAGCGATCCGCCCAAAGTCCGGAGTCACATACCCATGGACCGGTACTGTCATCTGCGGGAACTGCGGTTTCGCATTCAAACGGAAAAAGTCCCGGGAGTCTGCCGCCTATTGGACCTGTAGGCTCCACGACAAGACGCCTGACAAATGTCAGATCACGCAGATCCCGGAATCTGAATTTGAACGGGCCTTTCTCCGCCTGTATTACAAGCTGCGGCATCATGGAATGCCGGTTCTCTCCCAACTGCTCACAGATCTCCAGACAGCGCAAAACAGGAAGCTGCTCTGGAGCCTGGACATCGTTGAGCTCAACAAACAAATCACAGACATCACCCGTCAGGAACGACTATTGGCCGAGCTGAAGCAGCAGGGCCTTGTCGATCCTGACATTTATCTTACCCGGAGCAACACGCTGGCTGAACAGCTCCGCACCGCCAAATTGGAAAAGGAACGGTTTCTGGAGTCCGAGGAGGACCAGACCATCCGGCAGACGCAACTCCTGCTGGAGGTATTAGAAGACGGGCCGGAATTTCTGGAGGCGTTCGATGAGGAGCTGTTCAGCGAACTGGTTGCAAAGATCATCGTGGAGAACAACGAATGCCTGCGGTTCCGGCTGGCCAACGGACTGGAACTGACAGAGCCCATTGAGAGGACGGTGCGCTGATGATGAACAACCGAAAGCAGCCCTTCGGATACCAGATGGAGTTCGGAGCGTATATTCCCCAGCCGGCAGAGTCGGAAACAGTCCGCTGGATCTACCAGACCTATCTGGCGGGGGCCTCCTATCAGACACTGGTGGAGGCTCTTCAGGAGCGGGGAGTTGCCTATAGCGGGGGCAAGCTGTGGAACAAAAACATGGTGGCCCGCGTTCTGGAGGACGAGAGATACATTGGGACGGACCGGTATCCCGCCATACTCCTGGAGGAACAATTCCGTAGCGCCCAGGAGCGTCGCCGGAACCGGGCGGTCCCGGTCAGGAAAACGCCGGCACAGCTGGAGCTGCGCCGGCTCTGCGGCAGTTCTCCGCCTGCCTGGGTGGAACAGCAGACCTTGGCACTTCTGAACCGTCTTATCCGGGACCCGGAAAGTATCGTCCCCGGTCGAACAGAGGTGGAAGAACCAGCAGAGGCCAGGAGACTGCGCCGGGAGCTGGATGAGATGCTCCACACCCCTCCAGTGGACGATAAACGGGCCAGAGAAATCGCATTCCAAATAGCGGGATGCAGACTGAATACCGTTGGATCGGAAGAATATGAGACCCTCCGGCTCCAAAGGCTCTATCGGAAACATTCACTCATAGAGAAGCTGGAACAGGAGCTCCTGCGTGAGAGTGTTCAGCAGATCAAGTACAGAGGGAGAGGCATTCAGGTCCGTCTGAAAAATGGCCAGATCATAGAAGGGGGGCAACAGCCATGACAGAAACTGCACCGAAAGTTATCGTGATCCCAGCAAAACAGGAAACGCCCCAGGAACAGGTACAAAAGAAGCACCTGCGGGTAGCGGCCTACTGCCGCGTATCCACCAACAGCAAGGAGCAGCTCACCAGCTATGAAAACCAGCTTGCCCATTACACCGAGAAGATCATGAACGACCCCAACTGGACTATGGTAAAGGTGTTCGCGGATGAGGGCAAGACCGGCACCTCTACCTGCAAGCGAAAAGAATTTCTCCAGATGATCCGAATGTGCCGCCAGGGGAAGATCGACATGATTCTTGCCAAATCGGTTTCCAGATTCGCCCGAAATACAGTGGACACCCTCAACTATACCCGAGAGCTTCGGGAACTGGGCATCCCGGTCATCTTCGAGGAGCAGAACATCAACTCCATCTATCCGGAGAGCGAGTTCCTCATCGCCATACACGGCGCCTTCGCCCAGTCTGAGAGCGAGAGTACCAGCAGCCGGGTCCGCTGGGGTCAGCGTCAGTCTATGAAAAGCGGGCGTGTCACAATGCAGTACAAGTGGATGCTGGGGTATGAGAAAGGCCCGGACGGAAAGCCGTTGATCAACGAGGAGCAGGCGGAGACCGTCCGCTTTATCTATCAGCGGTACCTGGCCGGAGACACCCTGCGGGCCATCAAGAGCAAGCTGGAGGCGCAGGGGGCCTTGAACGCGATAGGAAAACAGGAGTGGACCATCAAGAACCTGCTGAGCATTCTGACCAATGAAAAATACTGCGGAGACGCGCTGCTCCAGAAGACCTTCATTCAGGATTGCATCAGCAAAAAGGTGATCCAGAACAACGGCCAGCTCCCCAAGTATCTGGTCCAGGACCACCATGAGGGGATCGTGAGCCGGGACGTCTTCTACGCGGCGCAGCTGGAGATGGCCCGCCGCAGGGCGCAGACCGGGGCTACCAGCAAGAGCGCGCCCACCGGGCGGAGCAGGTACAGCGGGAAGTACATCCTGACCAATCTCATGTTCTGCGGCCACTGCGGGACAGGCTATCGCCGGTGCGTATGGAACAAGGGCGGGATCAAGCGGGCTGTGTGGCGGTGCGGGAGCCGTCTGGATTATGGGGCAAAATACTGCAAGCACTCAGAAACACTGGAGGAAAAGCCACTCCAGCAGGCGATCCTGAACGCCATCAACCGCGTGATGGGCAGCCGGGAGGAGTTGGAGACGCAGCTGCTTGGCGCTATGGAGCAGGAACTGGCGCCCATCCCCGGCGAGTCCATGAGTATTGCGGACATTGACCGGACGCTGGAGGAGCTGGAAAAGCAGTTTAACAGCCTGCTGGCAGAGGCGTCTGCCGCGGGCGGCACGGAGAACTACGCAGAGCGGTTCCGCATGATCTCAAATACGATGGCAGATCTCAAGGAACACAAGGCTCGGATCCAGCAGGTCTATCAGGAAAATGAACTGGTGAGTCAGCGCCTCAAAGCCGCCTCGGTAGCCATGAGCGCCTATGTGGCAGAGCTGACGGAGTGGGATCAGAGCGTAGTCTACCAGCTGGTGGAGAAAGTGACCGTCCTTGCAAAAGACAAGATCCGGGTCACCTTCCGGGACGGTGCCGAGGTGGAGCAGGAGATCGAACAAGTGGATTGGAGGAACGCATCATGAGTGTCTATGTCACAGGCGATACACACGGTGGATTTCAGCGGTTTGGGATGAAATACTTCCCGGAGCAGAAAGAGATGAGCCGCGAGGACACGGTTATCATCGCAGGCGACTTTGGAGGACTCTGGGGTGGAACGCCTGCGGAGAGGTATTGGCTGAACTGGCTGGAGGACAAGCCTTTTACGACTGTCTTTCTGGATGGGAACCATGAGAACTTCGCCATGCTGAACGCGTTGCCGGAAAGGTTGTGGCACGGAGGCAGGGTCCATGAAGTGCGTCCCCATGTGTTGCACCTCATACGCGGGCAGGTCTTTGACATCGAAGGGTACACATTCTTCACCATGGGCGGAGCATCCTCCCACGATATTCAGGATGGCATCCTGGACCCGGAGGAAGCGGGCTTCGAGGAGCGGTACTGGCGGATGCGGCGGGCCAGGGCCATGTTCCGGGTCAAGGGCGTGTCCTGGTGGCCAGAGGAACTTCCCTCCGATGAGGAGTATGAGGAGGCCCGGAAGAACCTGAACGCCTATGACTGGGCGGTGGACTACATTCTGACCCACTGCGCCCCCACCAGCATAACGCGGAAGATCATCCCCCACGCTCAGATGGACCGGCTGACAGACTTTCTGGAGGAGGTCAAAAACCGATCCAGATACCACTACTGGCTGTTCGGCCACCTGCATGACAATCAGGCGGTGGACAAAAAGCACATTCTCCTCTGGGAGCAAATCGTGCAAGTGATATAATAAGCGGAAGCCGTAAAGGAAAGCGCGGAGTTTTCTCCGTGTTTTCCTTTGCGGCTTCCTTGAACTAAGGCGGATACGCCGGAAAGGAGCAGCTATGAACATCCGGAAACCAAACGACTATTCGGCGCTGGATGTCCTGATGGGCTCCGATCTGACAGAGATGGAGCTGTACTGCGGGATCGGTAGGGCTGTATGCGGCAGAACGGAGAAGGGGGCAGCTGTCATGGCTGCAGAATACCTCCAGGCAAAGTACCCAGACCGAAAGGGCTTTTCGCCCCGTAATCTGCGCCGTATGCGCTCCTTCTATCTGGCCTATGGAAACACCCCGGTCCAGCTGGAAAAGGCGCTGGGGCTGGCGTGGACGCAGAATGTGACGATTTTGGAAGCCTGTGAAGCAACGGAGGAACGTGCATGGTATCTCAATGCTGCGCTGGAGTATGGCTGGGGCAAGGCGGAATTGCTCAGACAGATCCAAAGCGGCGCGTGGATGACCCGTGGACTCGACGAGCCGGAGGATATCTGTTATACTGAAGCAAACAAAATCGTAACGGAGCGCGGAGAAAGTGAAAAAGATACTTTTTATTTGTCACGGCAATATTTGTCGGAGCCCAATGGCCGAGTATGTTATGAAAGACCTTGTGAGGAAAGCCGGTCTGGAGAGTCAATTCCAAATTACATCTGCGGCGACCAGCCGGGAGGAGATCGGGAACCCTATCTATCCTCCTGCACGGCGCAAACTGGCGGAGCATGGGATCTCCTGCGACGGCCATGCGGCCCGGCAGCTCACCAATCGGGATTACGAAGACTACGACCTGCTGATCGGGATGGATCGGGCCAACCTCCGGGATATGTACCGTATCTGCGGCGGAGACTTTGCGGACAAGATGCACCTGCTGTTGGACTACACGGACCGCCCCGGTCAGGAGGTAGCCGACCCATGGTACACCGACGACTTCGAAGCCACTTGGTGGGATGTGTTGGAGGGCTGTCGGGGGCTGCTGCGTAGCGCAGGAAAGGAATTTGACTAATTTGCAGCAAGGAGAACAAAATGGATAATAAGCTTCAAACGAGCTATACAACAGAGCAGACCTATCATTCCATCCGCCATTCTATCGTGTCGGCACAGCGTAGTTTGGGTATGGCAGTAAACTCCGCAATGGTGACGGCTTATTGGGAAGTCGGTGAACAGATCTACAAAGCCTGCGGAGAAAATGACCGTGCGGGATATGGCAAGAAGCTGCTGCAGTACCTGTCTGTACACTTGACAGCGGAATTTGGAAAGGGATTTGACGAGTCAAATTTACGAAAGATGCGCCAATTCTATTGTGCGTATCCAATTCGAGACACACTGTGTCCCGAATTGAGCTGGTTACATCTTGTAACCAGTTCAAATGACTGCCGCTGATGTGAAAAAGAGGTTGTCTGATGTAGCGGATACGAAACAGTTCCTTCGAATCGTCCAATCCACCCCAATGCCACCAAGGAAGATCTAATCCAGCCAGAACTGCTTGCCCGGCAGGTTTCGCTGATCTATCCGGAATTTAAACCTGCCAATTTCGATGGGTGACGGGTTTGGAACGCTGGCATGAATAACATTATGATGACAATATAGTGCTTAACCATTTTGTTTTCTGCATATACTCTTATTACTGGGGCAGTGATGCCGAGTTTAAAGTTTTATCGCCTAAAGGTTGACAAACTGAAAACTCTACGCTATACTGTCTCCAGTGAATAGGTTGCAGAAGCTTGCGGGGCCTGTGACCGGGGGAGTCCCTGCGGGGACTCCCTTTTATTTTAAAAATATGAATTCTTATCTTCTACTTGCAGTAGCCGGGGGTGTCCCAATGCCAAAACCATTTATGACATATGATCAACAGATACAGAAACTGAGGGATAAACACCTGATTGTTGCAGATGAAGATAGTGCCAAAGATATACTTCGGCAAATTGGATATTTCACTTTGATTACTGGCTATAAGGATCTTTTCAAGAATCCAACAACAAAAAACTATCGGGATGGAACTACTTTTCAAGATATTCTCACTCTGTACCGATTTGATCAGGACTTGCGGCAGTTGACATTGAACCATCTTTTGCATGTCGAACAACACATTCGGTCAGCACTTTCCTATGCGTTCTGCGCCTCTTTTGGCGAGAGTCAGATTGCCTATACGACAGTTCAAAATTATCAGTACACTTCAAGAGCGAATCAGACTGCCATTAATACTCTGATACAAAAACACTTGAACCGCCTGCTCAATAATCGGACAGACTATCCCTATATAGAACACTACAAAACGATACATCAGAATGTGCCCTTGTGGGTTTTGGTAAATGCCCTTACGTTTGGAACAGTTTCCAAGATGTACGCCTTGTTTAAACCACAATTACAGACCGTAATTAGTCGGGAATTTGATGGAATTAACGAGAGGCAGCTGGGACAAATACTGGAGGTGTTGACGGTTTATCGCAATGTGTGTGCCCATGGGGATCGGCTCTTCTCATATCGATGCGCTAAAAAGGACATCCCGGATTTGGTTTTGCATCGTAAGTTATCGATTCCACGAAAAGGTACACAGTACATCCAAGGCAAACGTGATTACTTTGCAGTAGTAGTTAGTTTTCGGTATCTGCTTCCTGGTGAGGAGTTCCTCATATTTAAGAAACATTTATCTAAGCTCATTGATCGGGCTGTTCAGAATAATAGCCAAGTCAATGAGGGAGAACTACTTCGGTTGATGGGGATGCCATCCAACTGGAAACGTATTACGGCATACAAAAAGACTGCTTAACAAAATGAGTATTAGCTCCAATGGGCATAGCACGATTTGAAGATGATACTGACTCGTGAGGCCTATGTCTATCCGTCCCTGACATATTGCCTCAAAGCGATTTAATGCCAGAACAAAAAGTTGTAGAAACATGTGTAAGGAGAGAACTCGAAATATCGAAATCGTTGCGGCACAGGGCTTTCGCATGCGGGGTTCGAGATTGTCACCCCCTGCCATGGGTGAGTCCTTATAGGACTCACCCATTTTTTCATAATTTGTAAATTCATTTTGAAAGTTGTACAGAAATTTACAACTTTTTTCTTTTTCCAGCCTATATGTAGAAGCCTGATTTTACATGATAGGAGGAAATATGATATATTACAAACGATATACGGGAAAGCTGCTTCCGCAGAAAACGGCAGAGCAGCCAAGCTGGGTCCAATGGACGCACCATTCAGAGGGCAAAACCCACTGTGAGGAATGCTTAATGTTGGATGGTTGTTGGTTTCAGGAAGAAAATGCTCCGTCTTGTCCACATCATCCATACTGCCACTGCACATTAGACCCGATTCCCTATGCTGTGGTTTTGATGAATACAACATCATATAGCGATTACAGCAAATTTGATCCCTATCTATTTGACCCAGAAAATACATATAGACATGGAAAAAATCGAGCATTTGAAAGTTGGGGCTATTCTGCTTCAGATTCTACGTGGCTTAAGAATCAAAGTGAGAAACAGGCACTTGAAAAATATCTATCCGGTGACTATATGTTAGGAAAGTTGGATAGACGAGGCTAGCGAATTGATATCAGAGTTACGATTCCCAGAAAAGGCAAATCAGGCAGCGTGTCATTTATTACTGGATGGATGCTTATGCTGAACGGAAAACTCAAATTGAATACGCCGTATGGGGGAAAATAAAATGAAGATGATGGATTGCGTAGAAGTGATGGTAGAAAAAGATAGCTATGCAAAAGAAGGCGTTCACAAGGGAATGCAAGGGGTTGTCTGGGAGAAGGAGCCAAAAGACGGCTGTTGGGTCGTCCTCTTTCCTCAATGTGGAGATAAGGAAGATATTGCAGACCTCTACATGAAAGAAGAGGATCTGAAATTGATTCCTGTTATGTCTCCAGATGTAAATGAGCAAATCAAGGCGCAATTTGAAAAAGAAGCCGATCAGACAAAATCATTTGCCGAAAAGCTGGATGATCTTTCTAATTATCGTATCTAATGGGATAAAAGCCTCTTGCTTGCTGCGCTAAAACCATTGATATGACTGGATTTTTCCAAGTCCTATAATTACACTCCGACCATGGGTGAGTCCTATAAGGGCCCACCCATTTTTTAATAATTTGCAAATTAGTTTTGAAAGTGGTACAGAAATGTACTACTTTTTTCTTTTTGCTGCCTATATGTAGAAGTCTGATTTTACATGATAGGTGGAAATATGATATACTACAAACGACATACAGGAAAGCTGCTGCCGCAGAAAACGGCAGAGTAGCCAAACTGGGTCCAATGGACGCACCATTCAGAGGGCAAAACGCACTGCGAGGAATGTTTGAGGCTGGATGGCTGTTGGTTTCAGGAAGAAAAAGCCCCGCCTTGTCCGCATCATCCTTTTTGCCATTGCACACTGGATCTTATTCCGTACGCTGTAGTGTTTGGTAATGTTTCAGTATACAGCGATTATGGTAAATTTGATCCCTATTTATTTAACACAACCGGTCTGCAGACACACAATAAAGAAAAACTCTTCAAAGAATGGGGATATACTGTTGACGATGCAAGATGGCTGCAAGCAGAGATAGAACGGCAAGGGAGGGAAAGATATCTCTCTGGGCAATATGAGCTTGGAAAGCTAAATATGTTTGGACAAAGAATCAATATCAGAGTAACTATTCCAAGGAAAGATGGCTTCGGCGATATTTCTTTTGTCACAGGTTGGATGGTGAAACCCAACGGACAGATAAAACTGAACACACCATACGGAGGTAAATAATATGACATACATGGATCATGTAGAAGTTATCGTCGAAAAAGAAATGTACGCAAGAGATGGTGTTCATAAAGGCATGCAAGGGTGGATCACTGAACCAGAAAACATCAACGGATATTGGTTGGTTAATTTTCCTCAGTGCGGTGAAAAGAATGATATTGCTACAATTCCTGTCAGAGAAGAAGATGTGAAAGTAGTAAAAATCCTTGATGCACATGTGAACGAGCGCATTAAGGTGCAATTTGAAAAAGAAGTCGATCAGACAAAATCATTTGCCGAAAAGCCGGATGATCTTTCTGACTATCGCATTTGATAGGATAAAAACCTTTTGCCTGCTGCTTCCAAATCATTGATATGACTGGATTTTTCCAAGTCCTATCATTACATTCCGACCAAAACCCCTCTGGAGCGAACTCCAGAGGGGTTATCTTTGTTTATGCGCCGCAATTTCTGAGTTTATTTCAGCCCCAACTCACTACGAATCTCGTCATAATATTTCCGTACCGTGTTCCTGTCTGTCCCCACCGCCTTGGCGATGGCGCTCTTGCTGGTAACCTCCGGATGCTCCCGCATATAGGCGGCGATGGCTTTCTTCTTCTCACTGATCCCGTCCGGAATAGCATCCAGGTTTCTGCTCTCCTTGATGGCCTTGATCTCCGCCTTCATCTGTTCGATTAGCCCAGGCAGGAGCGCCTCGCACTCCTCCCGTGTTTTAGCGTACACATTACGGGAGTGCTTTTTGCCGTCCGGCCACATTGGGGAGTAGCGTCCCTCCCAGCAGTTTTCGCTGATCTGGGTGATACAGCCGGTGCCGGGCTTCCGTTTCCTTCCTGCATAGGGCTGGAATGTGGTCATCGTCCGCTTCTCTTGCGGCTCCGCAGGTAATTCCTGCGGAGCCGCTTTCCCTATTTTCTGGTCGATTTTGGCCGCTGCCTCAGACCGCATGGGATTTGTGATGTGGGTGTAGATGTCCAGCGTGGTGGCCGCCGAAACATGGCCCGGCATGGCAGAGAGGGTCTTCACATCCATCCCGTTTCCAAGAGCGATGGTGGCAAAGGTATGCCGTAAATCATGGAAACGAATTTGCTTACACTGGGCGTGTTCCAGGATGAGGTGTAGCCGCGTTCTGATGTAGGCCGGGTCCAGAGGCGAGTCCTCCTTCACCGGCGCGGGGAACATCTACCGGGAGTTTACGCTCTCCTTGTACTCTTTCAGAATGTTCAGAAGCGTCGGAGGCAGGCTGACCGTGCGGATGGAGGATTTCGTTTTGGGCTTGGAAATCAGGAGCCCGTCCTCCTTTGTCCGGTAGACCTGCTTGGTGACTTGTAGTTCTCCGGTCTCCAGATTCAGGTCATCCCATTGCAGGGCCAGCAGTTCTCCCCGCCGCAGGCCGGTGGTCAGTTCCAGCAGGAACAGCTCGAAGTACCCCTCCGCCTTTGCGTGGATCAGAAACCGCTGGATCTCCTCACGGGTCAGCACCTGCATCTCCCGTGCTTTCTTGGGCGGCAGCTTGCATCCGACGGCGGGGTTCATGCGGATCAGCCCCTCCTGCACTGCCTTCTCCAAAGCGGACCGGCAGTTCATGTGGCAGGCCCGCACCATGCGGTCGGACAGCCCCTTGCCGTAGTGTTCCGCGTGGAGGAGCCGTCCGCTCTTTTTCAGTCGGGCGTAGAACTGCTGCAGGTCATTCTGTGTCAGCTGATCCAGAGGGATGTTTCCCAGTTCCGAGATAATGTGCCGATAGATCCTGCCCTCATAGCCCGAACGGGTGGTGGGTCGAAGCTTCGGCTTAGAGTAGTTCTGATACCAGAAGTCCATCCACTCTCCGAAGGGCATTTCGAGCTTAATCTTGTCTGACTTGGGTGGAGCGTACTGCTCCTGCAACTGCTTCAGCTTCTCTACGCATTCGCTCTTTGTCTTGGCCAAGACATTCTTGGTCTTGGGAAGGTTCTTTTCATCGTAGCCGATGACCACCCGGCCCTCCCAGCTGCCGTCTTCCTTTTTTCGTACCATGCCGTCGCCGGATGGCCTGCGTTTTGCCATGATGATGTACCTCCTTTGCAGCAACACAACATATCCCAGAAAGAGAGAACTATCCAGGGGCACGGCGAACTGTTATCAAAAAAGTTATCATTTGGGGTAGCGAACACAGTGGCAATCAATCAAAAATTTTTCTGTGATAAACCAAAATATATACATTTTTACAAAAATTGACCATCATAAGCAGCGACGAGAATTCTTTAAAAAAACAAAAGCACGAAAAACACTCAAAAATAGGCATAAAGGCTTTGATTTCTCTTGCAATAATTGAATTCTTGGAGAATTGGAGCTTGTTTGTAGCCCACTTTTTTACTCATCTCTTGATAGTATGTCTCAAGGGCTTTTTTGAATATGCTTTATAGTGCTTATTCTTTGTATATTGCGTGCTAAAAATTGGTACGCCCGTTGTCAGTCATCATCTATGTGTTTTCCTAACAGAGAACAGTTTCTGGGATTTTATCAATTCAAGTTTTAGTTGATAATTTCCATGTAATTAGGTATGATGGAAAAGAACCATCCGACCTTATGGTTTGAAAGAAGCAACTAACCATATATAAAAGTATCACAAGCAACTTACACTGTACGCATGGGATCATGCGTGATGTAGGCGGAAGTTTTTGGGAGATGCACACGAATCAGTTAAAGATAACTTTATTTCTATATAAAAATGGATTTTGTGTGTGGCGGAAACCACATCTGGGGGTGGATGTGGTTTCTTTCTTGCGGCCTTTTTGCGCCTTGCGTTAACCTGTCTAAGTGACAGGATATCGCAGGGCGCTTTTCTATCTTCGAAAAGGAGTCCGAGAATATGAGCTTGAAATACACCTGCCTCGGCTGTGGGACACCCTTGGGTTACGAGGGACTGTGCTGGAAATGCGAGTGCGAGAAAAGCCGAAAAACCGCGCTGGGATGGATGCCGGAACAAATTGCAGAGAAGCAGAAAAATCTGATTCAGAATATCCAGCGGCTGGCGGATATGGAAGACCCGGAGTTTACCGACTTCTGGCAGCTTTTAGGCTACCGGGATGCCATTACCCCGGAGATCCAACGGGCAGCACTGGCTGTAGAGGGATTCTATCCCTGCGAACTCTATTACGGAGCACCGGATGATGTACGGGATGCGCTGATCACCGCTTTACTGGAAACGGATAGCTCCCAAAATGCTGCCGAACTGATGTCCTGCCTTGCCTTCCAGGGAGATGACAAGGCAATGGAGACTCTGCTGGAACTGGAGCGGAACCCCCGGCCCTGGCGCAAGAGTCTCTATGTGGATCCGTCCAGCTATGCCCAGTGTGGCGGCTGGACCTTTGATAAGGATGGCCATCGGACGCAGCTCAACTTCAATACCTGCTATCCTATGGTCAAGGGGGCGACCGGCGAAGCGTCTCCCGTTCGCATCGGGCGGGCACGGGAGGACACCTGTCCCCACTGTGGCGGGCATATGGTGGATATGCTGGTGCTGGATGGGCGGGATGAGCGGCTGAAGTTCTTGGGGCTGGACGGTATTCTGACGGCCACCTGCTGTCCCAACTGCGTGGGTTTCCTGAAAGGCCCCGCCTTCAACCGCTTTACCCTGGACGGCGGCGTGGAGGTCTTTCCCTCGGAGCTCTTTGACGGGGCGGAGGGGATAAAATGCTATGTCCGGCCAGAGGACTATAAGGCACTCACCGAAAATTCTTTTGTGCTGGCCAAAACACCTGTGCCCCTGTTTTACGGCGCCGCCTGCGACGATGTGAACACCATTGGCGGCTTTGCCAACTGGGTGCAGGACGCGGAATATACCATCTGCCCCCACTGCGGAAAGCCCATGAAGTATCTGGCCCAGATCCAGTGGGATACGGTGTATGACTGTGCGGAGGGAACGCTCTATGTGGAGTTCTGTCCGGATTGCCAAATCCTATCCATGCAGCATCAGCAGACCTGAGAGGAGCGCATGCGATGAGTTTGCCAAAGCGTGACGGCGTGAAGGGCCGCTACTACCTGATCCACAAGCCGGATACTTCTCCAGAGGTGCTGGCGGAGGCGGATCTCTGTATCCAGGATGTTCTGGACGGCACTGCTCGTGAAAATCACTCCGATTACCCGACCGTGGTGCGAAACCACAACGGAACGCCCTTTCTCCCTGATCAGCTGCTGGAGCGGTATCTGACCGAGCTGCCGTTGAAAGGAT
>ENA-ORUW01001125-ORUW01001125.1-human-gut-metagenome-genome-assembly--contig:-NODE-1125-length-20573-cov-14.085730_pt1 | contig 20573 bp, 10 predicted proteins | sample MGYA00242088_ERZ509227 | MGnify/ENA primary metagenome ERZ509227 (study PRJEB26280, sample SAMEA2338816) | human gut metagenome | biome: human gut; feature: human-associated habitat; material: faeces... | reverse complement strand
TTATCTGTAAAAGCAGAGGTGCCATCCTTATCTGGTATCAAGTTAAAAAAAGCACTTCTTTTCTTTCATCTCCTCCGGGAGCTACTTTTGCATTTTTCAACATAGCTTGTAAGCCTGCTCCATAATCAATCCCTTGCAGATTCTTTACCATTGCATCGGCAATCAGAATATCACAATTACTTCCTCCTTGAACACGACCATTATCATTACCACTACGTGCATCAGGCATGTACCCTTCATTGTGGTATATGTCAATAAGTGAACGTACCATATTTGATTGAACGGAAGGGGTAAGCAATGTAAATAATGGATGGGTAGCACGGAAGGTATCCCAAATGGCATAGAAATCATCAAAGTTCGGTTCTGTTGATATCCATTTCGGATTTTCTCCGGTCTTGTCTACTGGCTGGAGATAGCAATGATACAAAGCTGTGTATAGTTTAATTTTGTCTTCTTCTTTTCCTGTGACTTCTATTTTATTTAAGATATTATTCCATTCGGACACAGCCTGAGTATGTACTTTGTTGAAGTCCCAAGTTGTTATCTGCTTTAGGTTTTCTTTAGCTTTGCCACAACTGATATAGGAGATACCGACACGTACGTTGATTTTTTGGTTTTCAGAGGTCGAATAGCTCAAATAAGCACCTGTTTTTTCGCCTGAATCGAATTGTTCGTTAATATTCGGCATTAAAGTATTTCCTTTCCATGTGCCGAAGCTTTCTGCCGGTGTATCTGTTTCTGCATAGAAATAGACTGTATAGGCCTCTCCTTCATTCCAGCCTCCGCGTACACGGGTGTATCCTTCTATTGTTGAGTTGGAAAGTATGCGTACTTCCGAACCTACAATTCTTTGAGTTTCGCATATTTGTAAGGCTAGACAACTGCCTAGATCAAAAAGAATTTTGGAGTCTTTGCTTGAGGGGAAAGTATATTCATGAAAACCGGCTTTGCTCAATGCTGTCAGCCGGGCTGCTGTGCGATAACGCGGCAACTCAACTTTGTATTCTCCTAAAATGGTATTCTCGTTAGCACGGGGGGAAGAATAGTCTTCTAAATGTATATCTCCGGTCAGAGGTAACATTAATACGTTGCCATATTTGCATCCTCCGCCTGTTCCGCTTACATGAGTATGGCTGAAGCCGTGTATATTGCCGTCAGGATTCCATCCGGCGTTCCAATCTTTATTGCCGCAATCGGGACCTAATTTTACCATTCCAAACGGAGTACATACTCCCGGAAAAACATTGCCGCCTCCATCTACGCCGATGAAAGGGTCTACATAGCGTGCATTGCCTGTCACGGTTTGTGCTCCGGCACTTGTTACTGCCATCCATGTAGCAATACAAATTAATAGTTTTGTTTTTAACATATCTATTCGCTTTTGATTATTTTCAAATTACAATAAGACGGTCTGGTCTTTGCCAGACTCCCAGATAGCCAAAAGGGCATATAACTCAACGAGTGACGCTTGCCTCAGAATCTCCCATTTATTCATTGAAACAGCTCCGCTTAAATCCTCGTCATTGATTAGACCACTAATGTGATGTGCCTTACCAAACCATGCGTGCAACATTGTGTTGCGCACATCTTCCAGATATGAGGGATTCTTATCAATGGAATAAAGTTCGAAGAATCCGCGGCACATGACGGTGTTAAACCAGGCATGCCCCGGTGCCAGAATATTAAAATCACGTTGCAGAACTTCTGAATGATAGGAAGTAAACCACTTTTTGTGGCAAGCTTCCGCAATTTGATGTGCTGCTGTCAAATACGACTCATTCTTGGTTATTTTATAAAGAAGGCAGGCTAATTGCAATGGTTGTCCTGAATTATAAGAATATTTATTCGTCTCCATACGCCCAGGTTGGGTGGGGTCTTCTGGATCAGGAGAAACATTGTCGTAATACAGATGGTCGCTAGGGTCCTGCATATAGGCTTGCAGCCAGTTGAAGCATTCAATAGCTTTATCCAGGTATTTCTGCTCATGGGTTAGTTGATAGAGCTTACAACTCAATACACCCGTCGGGGCAGTTGAACAAGTGTGCTTTGACTTGCTCGGTTCATTCAGCTCTTTCCAATGAACTCCGCCACCGCAAGTATTGTCCCATCCGTATTGTGATAGATAGTCCCAGACGGCTTTGGCTTGATTTAAATAGCGCACATCTTTAGATATGGCATACCATTTTGCCATATCCAGTCCTATCCATACATTGTCATCATAAAAACGGTCGTTTCCCGAATCCGGATATACACTATATGCTGTGCGTCCATGGTCTGTTACCCAAAAATGTTGGATTCCCTTGAACATATCATCTTCTAAAGAACGATAATATTCTTCCTGTTCCGTGTCTACGGATGCTTCTCTCAAGGCAACAAATGCGGATAATCCTCCCCCTTGTCCCCATACGACTGCATCTCCGTCCCAATATCCTTGTTCTTTAGGATAATATGTTTGCCAACATGTCCTAGGTCCTTTATGATAATAGTATTTTATGACACATGTCATCATAGAGTGGGCGCAGTCGAACATACTTGTCTTTACATACTCGAATGTGCTCGCAAGTTGGCTTTTGCTTTCCGAGCGTAGCTCATTGGCTCCTATCAAGGTGATTGCAACCTCATATGTCCCTTCTGCAGGAACTTGCAATAAGTAATTTCCTCCATACTTATAGTTGTCACCATTCAGCACAATAGTAGTCCATTCTCCGTTTTCTCCAGACTCCGTATTCCGATAAGCTATTTCTATCTGTATGTCTTTCACATAATTTGTTCTTATGAATTTCACCAGAATTTCTTTTTCCCGGCTTGTTTTGTATACTTCCAGTTGTCCCACCGGATCAATCTTCTGGATATCTTTGTCTTCCACAGAATCGTCACTGCAAGATAGTACTGTGCATACCATGGCTAATAAAGATATAAAAATGATGTTTAATCTCTTCATAAACAAATTCTTTTTACCATTGGATTGCCTGGTCCTGATCCGGTATTGTTATATTAATCTTACGTTCCATAGTTAATGAACCTTCCGCTCGATAAGAAGTAGGTACATTTGACGTAGTTATGTCATCATATGTATATTTGATATATAATACATAATAACGATGCATCAGGTAGGGTTGATTGGTATCCATTTCATCCCAAATCTCGTAGGTCGGATGCTCTGTGAGCTGGAAGTTTATTGAAGAATTTGCCGCCGTTATTGTCAGATTCCCTTTCTTTTTAGTCTCCGTAACCTCTGAAGGTTCTTCAAATTTTACATTGATTTTATAAGTTTCCCTATCTATTGCATTATCTTCTTTCGTACCTGCATAGAAGAATACAGTGTTTTCGTCTACGACATGTGCTCTACGATTGTCTACTACCAATGGATCATTGCTCGAATTGGCAAAATAGATGTTCATGGCAGTTGCCGAGTAATTTCCTGAATAATCATTGAATGGTAATACATGAAGCAGGGCTTTTCGCCATCCTTTCCGTTTGTTGGTAATGTACGAGGGGTCCTCCTCAATTGTCAATGGCAACACCCACTCTTTCGAAAGGTTCATTTCTGAAAACTTAAACTTGATAGGGAATAGTTCCTTTCTTGAACCTGCCGGAATATGGCAGGTGGCGGAAGGAAATTCGTAATTCTCCTGTGGTAGTAAGTTATACCATAAGTCTTTTCTGAGTTCGTGAAAGTTGGCTTCGTTCATGGCGTTCAACGTATCCGGGTCTACGGCAATCCGTACATCGAGATCCTTATCCAATGGAGTAGAACCACTGACTAGCACCGGAAGGTTGTAGATAACCTCACCATTAGGCTTGTAGCGGACGTAGATACTTGAAACCTCTCCATCATTAATTGGAGCTTTTAGTGAAACCATGTGAACATAAAGTTCGTCTTTCCATTCGTCATTGCATGCACTGAACGAAAGCAATGCGATAAACAATGTGGCTATATAAATATGTCTTTTTTTCATTCTTATTGTATATTTTAGATTAATCAAAAGTTTCCCATCCCGGCGCCTGTGTCATTTTGCGGTTTCTTTTTAATTCATTTTGTGGCATAGGCCAAAAGTACATCTTACGTGAGAAGTTTGCTTGTAGATTTTCTACTCGTATACGTTCATAAAAGCGTTCTTTTTTGCTTTCAGTCATCAGTACGTTATAGCCATAGATTTGTTCGGACTCTTCTACCGGAGCAAGCTTCCAGCGACGCAGGTCGTAGTAACGTTGATTCTCGCCCATGAATTCTACCTGACGTTCATGTATTAGTTTCTTACGGAACAATGTTTGGTCATTATATGTCTCCTCGTTGTAATCAGGAACTCCAGCACGCATCCTGACAGGCAAGACAGCTTTGCGGATTTCTTCTGTATTTCGCGAAACTGTAATTGGTTCTCCTTCCCAAGTTGTTACTTCGTAGCTACTACTCGGAGTCAATTCGTTTAGGGCTTCCGCATACATCAGCAGGATGTCGGTATAGCGAAGTGGTATGTCTACTTTATCATAGATTCTTCCGTTGTTCGTGTTGCAGTCGTTAGGGCTGACAAATTTCATGACACCTATTCCTGTAGGAATCCAGTAGTCGGAACTGTTTTTTCTTCCGTTATCGCTACCTCTGTAGTACCATACTTGTTGGTTGCGTCTATCTCCATCTTGCGCACTTGCCAATGCCCAAAAAGCACCGTTGAATGCTACGCTGGCATAGAAACGCGGTTCGCGGTTCGCATATTCTTTCCATACTCTCGGACGTATCTGCGGGTAAAGTCCGCGGTTGTATTCATCTTCCGAGACGAAACGTTTGTCTACTTCGCAAGTGTCTAGGAATGTTTCTAGATTGAAGCTACTTCCGTCTGCCATATCATAGGCATCACACTGTTTGATTGTCAGTCCGTGGCGGTTTCTTCCTCCGGCATTTGTGGGTAAATGATCGAGAACAAGATCTCTGACTTGATCATTTAATGCATTGTTTCCTCGTGTAAATATCAATTCCGGATTTTCGGTAGCATACAAGTCTCCATTGAAAATAGAGCGATAAGAGGCGAACGGGTCAATGTCAGCCCATCCTTCCGGGAAATCTTTGTTGGAGTATACAGAGTGATAGGGAGGTCTTACGGTTGCCGGATAAGCGTTATCTCCTTTAGATTGATAGGGAGCGGTGTATAGCTTGTATACACCGGTTGCGTTGGCTAGGTCAATGACATCTTTAGCCGCTGCCGCTGCTCTAGCCCACTTGCTTTCGTCATACGTCTGAGACATTAGCATGCGTCCTTGCCAATCAGTAAAATCAGAGAACTTATCGGAGTCACCGGGACGTGGGTTATTTATCGGACTTGCTGTATATAGAAGTACCTTTGCGCGTACCGCCAAGGCAGCTCCTTTCGTACTGCGATTGACATTCTGTCTGTCTCGTTTCTCAGGCAGTGATCGGGCCGCCAGTGCCATTTCCTCACTGATGTAGTTCACTACTTCATCGTAGCTACTGCGTGGATAGGACATGTCCATATAATCTTCATCAATACTGATTGTCTCTTCAGGAATTAGAGGAACTGGTCCGTATTTTCTTAGTAATAACCAATAAAAATAGCTTCTTAAAAAGCGGGCCTGTGCTTTATAGTCTGCAATTTCTACTTCTGACAGTTCTTCATTAATATCTATATTGTTGATTAAGATAGAAGCCTGGCGAATACCTTCGTAGCAACGGATGTATGAATTGTTTGTCCAGGTATTGTCATATTGTCCGAATTTGAAAGCATTGTAAGTTACGGCTCCGTCACTTTCATTAAAAATCATATCGTCTGCAAAATTAGTTGTGGAATAGCCGATACGTGTGATTTCTAAATTTGTTTCTAACAGACAGTTGTAGCATTTGGCCAGCCATTGTTCCGTAAAATTCTTGCTCTTGAAAATTTTCTCTTCACTTTGACGATCTTTAAAAAAACGTTCCACGCTCAAATAGTCTGAACAAGAAGAAATACCCAGCCCAATGACTAAAATGGCTACTGCAGATAATATATGTTTTTTCATCTGTTTTTGAATTAAATGTTAATTGTAAGTCCTAAGGTATATGATCTTGATAATGGATAAGCCTGACCGTTGGTGCTGCCCAGTTCCGGATCCCATAACTTAAAATTGGAGAATGTTATCAAGTTAGTTCCCATGAAGTATAAACGAACGTTGTTCAAGTGAATCTTATTGATAAGACTCTTCGGAATATTATATCCGATTTCTAGGTTTTTCAAGCGCAGATAAGAACCATTGCGAAGCCAATATGTAGACGGACGGTAGTTGTTACTATTGCCTCCATAGCTTAAACGCGGGTATTCTGCGTTCGGGTTTTCATTTTCACCTAATATCCAGCGGTTGGAGTTCGCCATGTCGGTGAGAATATTTCCCCAATCACCATTCTTGAAAGGATATACAGTAGGACCTTCGATACAGAAAGTTGATTTGCCTGCACCTTGGAAGAGGATGTTGATGTCAAATCCTTTCCATTCTGCGGAAAGACCGAAACCATAAATAAGATTTGGGCGATTGGTTGCACCGATAGGAACTTCGTCATTTTCATCTATCTTTCCGTCTCCGTTGACATCCGCATACTTGATATCACCTGGCATTACGTCGCCCCAGCTCTGTTTCGGACTGTCACGAATGTCATCATAATCTTTGAATAATCCTAGTGAAATAAGTCCGCGGGTTTGGTTAACACGGAAACCTTGTTGGCTTTTATAAGGGTAATTACTGAATTCTTCGTCATATTTCAGGATTTCACTCTTACTGTATGTAAAGTTACCTCGCAGTGTCAGATTCACATCTCCAATACGTTGTTTATATCCCACATTACCGTCGAATCCTTTGGAAACTACCGAGCCAATATTGGTAGATAACTTCATGCCTGTTCCTGTACCGTACATACCAACGGAGAGAGGGATATAGTTACGCTCTTGGTAAATACCGTCACGTTGTTCGTGAAAGTAGTCAATTGTACCGGTCAGCTTGTCATTGAACAATGCGAAGTCGATACCTATGTCATGCTTGGTTGCTATTTCCCAAGTGACAGCATTAGTTGCATAGTAAGTATAGGTCAATCCGTCGAACTGATAGCTTTGTCCTAGGTCTGCATAGTTGTAATTGTTGCTTGCTCCGAAAGTAGACAAGTAGGGAAAGCGTCTATCCATATTGTCATTACCTACTTTTCCGTAAGAATAACGTACTTTAAACATATTGATCCACGGTGATTTTTCTTTAATGAAAGACTCTTCTGCCATGTTCCAGGCTACAGAGTAAGCGGGGAAGAAACCGAACTGATGACCTGTTGCAAAGTTCTCGGATCCATTGTAACCAAAGTTAAAGTCAACGAAGTAACGGTACTTCCAACCATAGGTGAAACGTCCGGAAAGTCCTTGATGACGTCTGTCAATACCTTGCATAATGTCATCTTCCTTTTTTACAGAGGCATTGATTGTCTTATCTTGTGTATATTTCATTACGGCTCCCACCATGTGATTACCAAAGGTACGGTCGTAGTGCAACTCTGCTTCTAAATATTCTTTTCGTTCACCGGTTGAGTTAGCTTCTTGTGACATCAATTGTTCATCTCTGACTTTTCTCATCACAAGACTACCATCAGAAGCGCGGTTCTGTTCCGCTCTCCATAATTCTGGTATTTTTTTACGGTTGATCCACTGATAATTGTTAGTGTCGAATCCATAGCGTCCGATGAATTTTAGACCTTTGGTGATAAAACTGAAATCTTGTTCGAGAGTGATATTGGTCTGCAATTTATTATTCCATGTTTCTTGATAGCCGGTTTGTGTAGCAATGGTCCAAGGATTGATTTGTTCATCGTCCGAACCGAAAGCGGGCGTATATCCATTGGAATACATGATTGGTACTGAGACCGGGTTATAATTCATAGCAGAAGCCCAGATATTGCTTGACATACCCGGTTCGTTCTTTTTGTCTAATGAACCGGATACACCGACTTTTAGCAGTGTGGTTTTGGTGATATCCATATCCACGTTCAGACGGTAGTTCCAACGGCGATAGTTGGCGTTGGTATTATAGTCTTTTAGCCCTTTGTCTACTTTATACATACCACCTTCATCTACATAGCTTGCAGATACATAATAGCGTGCCAATGAACCACCGCCGTTCATGTTGATAGTGGCACGATAAGTAGGTGCTCCTTTTTTCAGGAGTACATCCATCCAGTCTACATTGGGATATAAGTCTTGGTCCAGTCCGTTACGGAGTATATACAATTTGTCTTCAGGGAAGAAAGGTTCTTGGTTACGAGTAGTACGTGCTTCATTCATCATTGAAGCATATGTATATCCGTCAATGAGGTCTGGGGTTATGGTACGTGTGTTGTAGGTTGTTTCTACTTTTGCATCGATTTGTACTTTTCCTCCTTTACCACGTTTAGTTGTTATTAATACTACACCATTGGCGCCACGCGAACCGTAGATTGCTGTGGCAGAAGCATCTTTGAGTACAGTGAAGGATTCTATATCCTCAATATTGAGTTCATTCATACTGCGTTCAAATCCGTCGACTAAAATCAAGGCACTTGAACCTGCTCCGAATGTCGAGATACCGCGAATCCAGAATTCGGAAATATTATTTCCGGGCTGTCCGGAAGTTTGGCGAGCCATTACACCTGCTATGTTACCTGCCAAAGCATTAGTAATGCTTGATGTGGAAGTCTTCAGTGTATTTATATCCACATTGGTAACGGCACCGGTCATCGTTATTTTCTTCTGTGCACCAGTACCTGTTACCACTACTTCATCCAAAGCAGTGGCAGTGGCTTCTTTCATTATGACCTTGATTGTTCTTTGTTCTTTTATCAGGACTTCCTGTTTTTCGAAACCGATGAAAGAGAAAACGAGTCTGTGGTAGGGTTCCATCTTGATTTTGAACTTACCGTCTATGTCGGTGATGGCACCTAATCCCGGGATGTCTTTGATGATTACGTTGACACCAATTAATGGTTCTTTGGACTCGTCTGTCACGAGACCTTCAACCTCTATTCTGTTTGTTTGTACCTCTACCGAACTGTTTTGAGCATACACGCTGCATGTGCAACAGAACAGGAGGAGCAAGTTAAAAATATATTTTTTCATTCGGAATGTGTTTTTATAGTTATTCTATAGAAATGGTACGGATGCTGTGATTTTCTCTATCGGCGATGTAGAAAGTCTGTGTTTCTTCATCGTAAGCGATGCCGCATGGATTATCAAAGCGTGCTTCCGTTTTTAATTCTCCGTCAATATTGCCAGATACCTTGTTGTCAGAAGAGACACTGCCTCTTCCTGCAAAAAGAGATACGTTACCGTCGGGAGTAATTTTAAAGATGCAATGGTTTCCTCTGTCGCATATATAATAATCATAAATGTTTCCGTCCGGACGAGGATTTTTTATGTATTCTTCATTCTTCACAAATGTGCCTTGGTAAGGTTCCTGAAAACGGGCACTCGGACCGGGCGAGGGACTGTACCCGGCTTCTCCTTCTCTACCGGCAAATGTGGTTGGCTTCTGAAATTCATTGGTTACTTTATTATATTGGGATACCAAAATACAGTTACGGCCTGTGATATACATAAATCTTCCATCCGGATGGATACACATAAAAGTACCGGAATCACTATTTTCGTATACACCAAATAATTCTACTCCTTTTTTGCCACCGGTCGTAGGATCGTGAACAGCTTTTTGAAGTCCTCCTTTCCAATAGGTGTTGTAGTAAAGTGATTTATTTAGGGCGCAGTAAACATTGTTATATCCTGTGCGGTCATAAACATAGGGGTGGGCTTTTCTGAATTCTTCAGATCGCAGAATGTAAGCAATTTCACGGTTGTCTTTACTGCTGCTTCCATGGTCATCTGATACGAAAAGAGTGTCTCCGGTTGCATCGAAAGACATGAATTGCATATTCCTAAATCCTCCCTGGCCATTAGTAAGAAGAGTAGAGACTTCTTTTGCTTCCAGATTGATTCGACGTATAGGACCGCCTTGACCATTAATAATTAAGCATTTCTCAATACCAAATGTGTCCATTAATAGCCATTGAGGATTTCCGAATCTTGCTTTTTCAAAGTTTCCGTCTACGTCAGATGAATTTCCATTTTCGTCTTCGCTACCAACAAGAGTACTCACTGAAGGCTGTAGAGTATAATTGAACTTCTTTTCAAATTCATATTCTATAGGTGAGGTTTTTCCGTCGGCACTTTCGATTTTTATTTTAATATTACCATCGAAAGCTTTCGGCGGGACTATACAGTAAATTTCGGTGTTGGTGCAGCCGATAGTTGTCGTGTATTGTCCACCTATTGTGATGTGGATTTTTGAGGGATCAGTCCCAAAATTATCTCCATAAATATGGATTTGAGTACGAAGACTCCCATGATCGGGGGTAAAGTCTGAGAAAACAACCGGTTTAGACGGGTCGTATCCATTGGAACCAATTTTGTCGTCCTGACAGCCGATAAGGCATACGCTCAGAATCAACACCAGTGCCTTATACCAATAGAGGCATCTTTTTTCATGTGTTTTTCTTTTCATATAGTTTTTTTTATTAAGAGTAAAATATTAATATTTTTTATTTTAGAACTCATATAATGAGGAGAGCGTTAGTTTATAAGTTCACCTCGATACCTTCCACAAGATTGCCACTAGCTTGGCAAACGCCTTGGTCTGTGATAACTTTGACAATAGCCATATCTTTGTTTTCTGTTTTAAATTTGCCTTTTTCGCTAGTCAACTTTACTATAACTTTGTCGCCTTGTTTTTCGGCTTTGAAGGTTTGTTGGCTGTAATCTCCCTTCTTGAATGCCCAGCCATCTCCTGCATCCCAGTACATTGATCCATCGGCTTTTCCTTGTTCATCCAGACAAACCAATAATGTGAGCGGATCTAATGAGTTTTCTGTGGTATTTTGAATGATCTTTCCGGTAGGAATAATCGAACCGCCACGTATCTTCATCTTTGCTTGATATTTATCACAGTTGTCACCTTTAACTAGTGATAGTTCTTTCCAAATGCCTTTCGGCAGTGCAGGCTGCTTAGCGTATGCCGGAATAATAAGCAGGTTGTTACCAATCAGGAATGCTTCTTCTTCGGCACGCAACGACAAGTCTTTAGGGTCGGCGAAAAAAACAGGTCGCATGATGGGCATACCATTTGTTGAGGCTTCGTGCAGTAGAGTATAATAATAGGGGAGAAGGATGTATCGACGTTCTAATGCTATTCGTGCGGCATTTTCTACTTCTTGCCCAAATGCCCATGGCTCCTTGTTGTTTGTTCCTGCACAAGCGTGACCACGTGAGAATGGATAGAAAGCACCTACACCAATCCAGTTGCCGAATAAATCGGCATCAGCATTAAATAGAAAGCCACCGATATCCGAACCGCTGAATGGTTGGCCGGATAATCCCAAAGTTAAAGACATGGGTATTGACATTTTCAGATGGTCCCACCAGGAGCCATTATCACCGGTCCAAGTGGCTGCATAGCGCTGACCACCTAAGAAATTAGAACGAGTAAGAATAAACGGTCGCCTTTCGGGGCGGGTTTCCAGTATGCCTTCTCTGGATGCTTTAACCATTAGAAAACCATAAACATTATGATATTGTAGATGTGTTCCTGCAGGCAATTTACCTCCTCCGCGGTGGAGATTATCTTCCGGCATTGTTTTGTTGGGAGTGTCATTGATTTGTGGCTCATTTACATCGTTCCAAACACCGTCTACTCCTTGTGCCATGAAATCTTTATATAAGTTCCTCCACCATTTATTTACTTTAGGGCATGTGAAGTCTGGGAACGCTGCCGCTCCTGGCCAGGCATCACCATGAAAGTTCTTTCCGTCTGCAGTTTTTACCCAAACGTCATTTTCAGTTCCTGATTTATAAACGAAGTAGTTGGGGTCAACTTTTGCTCCAGGATCAATCATCCATGCAGAATGGAAGCCGCGTATATGTAAATCGCGATTAACAGCCTTAGGATTGGGAAAACTTTGTGGGTTAAATGTGAAAATACGATATCCATCCATGTAGTCAATGTCCATCCAGATAACATCGCATGGTATTCTTTTGTGTCTGAAAGTGTCTGCAATCTCAATTACGCGACTGTCTGGTGAATAAGAGAAGCGACTTTGTTGATAGCCTAATGCCCAGCGGGGAATCATCGGCATAGTGCCTGTTAGTTCCGATAGTCCGCGAACTACAGCTTGTGGAGATTCTCTGTCAATAATAAACACCCGAAAAGGTTCTCCCTCACTTCTTAGTTCAATTTTCTCATTTGTACTACTTAATTCAGCTTTCCATGTGGTATCGAATAAAATACCGAAAGCTGTTCCGTCTTTTCTAACTCCCATCATCCAAGGATGTGATTGATATAGGCGTGTACCATTATCTACACCGTAGGCACCGGAATCTGTATTCCAGAGCTTGATTGTTTTACCATTTCTTAGAAGAGAACCGGTTACTTCACCACCTCCGTAGATACTTGTGCCTTCCGGTATTGTAAGTGATGCATTAGCTTTACCATCTGTGAGGGAGAATTCGGGAATAAGTATCCAATCGGCAGGGAGTATGCCTCTCTCACGTGGTTCTTTTTCAATTGCGAACGAAGGTACTTTCTTTGCGTCAAAACCTTCTGGGATAAACTTGGCAATGCCGTCTCCAACCAATACGCTTTGTTTGATGGATACTTTCTGTGTTGCTGCGTCTGCCAATAGAGGGAAAGCAGTGAGCAAATATATTGCTACTGTTTTAATAAGGGTATATTTCATGTTTTAATAATTTTAGTTGTCATTCTTTCTAGAAAAATTATTGGATAGTGGCAAGGCGGGCGTACATTTCTATCATGGCAGCTTGTGTTAACAACCATTTTTTGTCATCTTTGCTTTTGCCGCTTAAATCTGTATTAAATAATCCTTTATCATCCCGGGCGTACATCCAAGCATGGTTTAAACTTTTATCGAAAGCGTTGATATATGTTTTATTCTTATCTATATGATAGAGTTCGATAAAGCCTCTTAACATTACCGCAGTAAACCAAATATCTCCTTGCTTTAGCATTTTAAAGCTTTCTCCTGTAGTTGTTGTAAAGTCTGTGAAAAAATAGTTATAGCATTCTTTAGCTATATTTTGTGCATCTTTCAGGTAAAGAGGATTTCTTGTCAGTTGATAGAGCAGGGCGGCTGATTGCATCATTTGCCCGCTGTTATAGGCGTATTTGGCTTTTCCTATCTTTCTGTCAAGACCGATATTGTCAAAATAGAGGTAATCAGTGGAGTCTTGTAGATTCTTTTGCGTCCATTCATATAATTCTTTTCCTTGTCTGAAGTAGATGCTGTCATTAGTTGCTTTAAATAGTTTAAGGGCGAGTACAGAGCCAGGAGCATTTGAACAAGTATTTTTAGACTCTTTCTTTTGCTCACACCAGTAAATGCCTCCTCCCAACAGGCTATCAGTACCACTTTCTATAAATTTCCATATTAATTGTGCTTTATCCAGATATCTTTTCTCTTGTGTTATTTGGTAGATGTCGGTGAAGTCAATGCCTAACCATACATTGTCGTCATAAAAACGATCGGATGTCGGTGCTGTTTGTATGTACGATGAGTAAGCGTTAGGAGTTCTTTGGATATCGAAATATTCTTCCAGACCAGGTAATACCCGTTTATCTAATAATTTCTGGTATTTCTTGTCATGAGTCGCTTCGAATAGTGCATTTACTGCAGAGAAAGTACCCGAATATGTGTTTTTCAACTGGATGCTATCGGAGCAGGAGATCAGGGCATGATGTTCGGTTTTGCCACCAATGAGACAGAAGAATTTATGCCGTATCCTTCCGATGCCAGATAAGTGACTTTGTGTTGTTCGTCAAAGGGATAGCTTTCCCGAAGCAGATAAGAGTCCTTTGCTGAGTAATGTTGATAAAGGGAATCCAATGTCTGCTGGGCTTTTCCCAAACTTGAATCTGAGTCTGCCTGCTTTGTTGAGGCACAACCAGTCAAAGAGAGGGTGCAAACTATGATTAGTAAAAAACGCAGTGCTTTCATTTTATATAATATTCATTATTAACTAAAGATTTTCCTTCCAAAATACAGGTAGCTGAATATGCTACCTGTTTGTGGATTACCTATTTCAAACTACAATCCTTTTTATTTTGCTTTTTACCTTATTCCGTTGTCTGATGCTGCAAAGTTATTGTGGTTAGTATAAGATGATGTACGGACCCATGACATAAATGTCTCTTCTCGATGAAATGTCGCAAAAGTATATATATGTGTCGTAAAAGCGTACTCTTGTTATGTTAATTTTCAGATGATCAGAATGTTTTTTGTGCAGTTCTTGGACGTTTTCCCGATTTTCTATATCTTTCCGTCGATTTTTGTGTCTTGATTTAAAACAAGAGAATGCTATATGAAAAAACACAATGAATGGACGAAGAGAACTACTCTTTTAAGAAGAGTTCTGCTGATACTGGTTTCTTTTCTTTTGATAGGAGTAGACATAAATGCTTCGTATAGTCTCCGGCAATTTTCCAGTAAGAACGGATTATCCAATAGTGCTATTCTTTCGATGTGTCAGGATAGGCATGGCGTGATATGGATCGGTTCATGCGATGGGCTGAATATCTACGACGGCACTTATCTGGGATTGTACAAACCAACCAATGTGCACCATAGTTTCTCCGGTAATCTCATCGAACGGATTATCGAGGCGGACAACGATGTGCTTTGGATACAGACTAATTATGGGCTCGACCGCTTTGATACACGCAGACAGACCATACAAAGCTTCAAAGACTTTAAATACATAAACCGTATGGCGATAAGTCCCGAAGATGATTTCTTTATTATTAAGGATGATGGCTACATTTATTATTATCAGCCGGAGCAGAAGGACTTCTGTAAACTTGATGTGAAAAAGATACATTTTGAGGAAGTACAACAAATGGCTATTGATAACTTTGGAGTACTTTGGATATTCTCTTCGGATAATGATAACCGGAGTTATATAATAGAGAAAAACGGAAATCAAGTGAAGCTGGTTCCCAGTAATTGCCTGAATCATTCGGAAAAGTTGTTGTGGACGTTTGTAGATGGCGATTTTCTCTATTTCATAGACAGTACTTATGCACTTTATGAATACGATCTGAATAATCATAAAGCGTATTTTATAGCAGATATGGAGGCAGAGATACTTCGTCGGGGTGAGGTTTCTTCCATTATAAAACAGAAAACTGATTATTTTATCGGCTTTAAGAGTAGTGGATTAATCCAATTAAAGTATATGCCGGATTCAAAGGTAAAATATAGCCTCCAGTCCATAAATGTTCAGTCCGGTATCTTTTGTCTTATGAAAGACCGGTTTCAGGATATAATCTGGGTGGGCGCTGACGGTCAAGGGCTTTATATGTATTTTACAGATGAGTTTTCTATTGACAACATCATGTTGGATGTACCGGAGTATCGGGTAGATAATCCGGTTCGTGCTCTATATCAGGATCAGGATCAGACATTGTGGATAGGTACGAAGGGAGGGGGAATATTAAAGATGTTTGATTTCCATCCTGATATGGAAACTTTGCCTCGGGCAGAAAGGATCCTGGCAAGTAATAGTCCGTTGATGGACAACTCGGTGTATAGTTTTGCTCCCAGCCGGAGGAAACTCTTATGGATTGGAACGGAGAGCGGACTTAATTACTACTCCTATTCACAAAAGCGGATACAGGAATTTCCGGTCATGGCAGATGGCAAGATGGTGAAGTATGTACATTCTGTCCGTGAGACAAATGATAGTACGTTGTGGGTGGTTTCTGCCGGTGAAGGTATTGTGAAAATCATTCTGGATGCTACTTCACTTTTACCTAAAGTGAAGTCTGCCCGTCGCTTTACACTGGATGGCGGAAAGAGAAACTCCAATTATTTCTTTGTCTCTTTTCAGGAGAATGATTCGGTTATTTGGTTTGGTAACCGTGGATATGGTGCGTATAAAATGAATACGCATACCAATCAACTAACTCCCTGCCGCATTGACGATGTAGTGAAGAATCAGACTGTAAATGATATTTTTGCCATTCATAAGAATGACGAAGGATACTGGTTTGGTACGAGTTTCGGATTGACCCGGCTTTATCAGGGCGAATATAGGGTATATAACGAGACTGACGGCTTTCCCAACAATACGATTCACGGCATATTGGAAGGAAGGGACAATAACTTGTGGCTTAGCACCAATCAAGGGTTGGTGAGGTTTAATGTCCGCGAAAACACAGTTCAGACGTATCGGCAGCAGGGCGACCTGGAAGTGATTGAGTTTAGTGACGGTGCTTTCTTCAAGGATCAGCAGACGGGGACATTATTTTTTGGTGGTACGAACGGATTCATTACGATTAGCGAGAATGATCAACTTTCGGAAGAATACATGCCTCCTTTGCATTTCAACCGCCTCTCTATTTTTGGTAAAGAGTGCAATATTTATGATTTTCTGCAAGGCGCTACGAAGCAAGAAACTTTGGTGCTGGACTATAGTCAGAACTTCTTTAACCTTTCATTTATTGCTGTCGATTACATTAACGGGAACAATTATACTTACTCTTATAAGATAGACGGTTTGAGCGATAGTTGGATTGAGAACGGATTGTCTACGGTGGCGGTTTTCTCTAATCTATCTCCTGGAGAATACACCTTGCTAGTGAAGTACCGAAGTAATATAACAGGGAAAGAGAGTGAACCTTATTCATTATTGATCCGTATCACTCCTCCCTGGTATATGACTACTTGTGCTTATATTGTCTATTTCTTATTATTAGCCGGGGTAATTGCAGGAGCTATCCGGATGGTGATAAAACGTTATCGCAGAAAGCGGAATGTTATGATCGAGGAAATGAACCGCCAGCAGCGCGAAGAACTGTATGAATCGAAATTGCGTTTCTTTACTAACATTACCCATGAATTTTGTACTCCGTTGACATTGATCAACGGTCCGTGTGAAAAAATCCTTTCCTATAGCCGGGTAGACAGTTATGTCCGGAAGTATGCTTCCATGATTCAGCAGAATGCGTTGAAACTGAATGCGCTGATATTGGAACTGATTGAGTTCCGCCGACTGGAGACGGGGAACAAGATTTTGAAGATAAAACATGTTCCTGTCACAGAACAGATACGGACTATTGCCGAATCATTCGGAGAGCTGGCGGAAAGCCGGAAACTGAACTATCGATTGCAGATAGAAGATGGAGTTTTTTGGAATACGGATGTCAGCTGTCTGAGTAAAATTGTAAATAACCTGATTTCTAACGCTTTCAAATATACTCCGGAGAATGGTTCCATTACGGTAGAGCTGCGTATTGAAGGAGAACAACTTTGCATTCGGGTATCTAATACGGGAAAAGGAATCAAGGAGGCTGATCTCACGAAAATATTCGACCGTTATAAGATTCTGGATAATTTCGAAGTGCAGAACAAGAATGGGATTTCTCCGCGAAATGGATTGGGACTGGCCATTTGTCACAGTATGGTAAATCTGTTGAATGGACAGATTCAGGTATCCAGTATTCCTAATGAGGTGACTACTTTTGATGTATGGCTGCCTGTTATGGAGGTTACGGTGGATAATGAAGATGAAAAAGTAGCTGAAGAATTGGTTTTGTCATCAGATGAGCAAGCAGTCGAACTCAAGAATTCGTCGGTTGAATTTGATAAGAACAAGCAGACGATTATGATTATTGACGATGACCCTTCTATGTTATGGTTTGTTACGGAGATATTTGTCGGGGCATACAATGTTGTCTCTTTAGGCAGTGCAGAGGAAGCCTTGAAGCAGTTGGGCATCCAGTTACCGGATTTGATTATTTCGGATGTAATGATGCCCGGTATGGATGGAATGTCGTTTGCCAAAAAGATAAAGTCGGATAAACTGTTGAGCCGTATCCCGTTAATACTGCTTTCGGCACTGAATAATATTGACGAGCAGACGAGGGGAATTGAATCCGGCGCGGAAGCATATATCACGAAACCTTTCAATGTGGAATATCTCGAGAAAGTCGTTAGAAGGCTGTTACAGCGCGAAGAGGACCTGAAAGAGTATTATAGCTCTGTTCTAAGTGCTTTTGAACTGGATGATGGTCATTTTCTGCATAAAGAGGATAAATCCTTCTTCGAGAAGATGATGCAGATTATTGATAGTCATATACAGAATACGGATTTATCAGTGGAATTGTTGAGTAGTTCATTAGGATACAGTACCCGGCAGTTCTATCGGAAGCTGAAAAATGTCACGGAGAAGACTCCTGCCGACATCATCAGAGAGTATCGCCTGACGATTGTAGAACGCTTGTTGCTGACAACGCAACTTTCCATTGAAGAGATTATGGATAAAACCGGATTCTCGAACAGGGGGACTTTCTATAAAGCATTTGCCCAGAAGTTCGAGATGACGCCCAAGCAGTACAGGAATATCAAGACGAAGGATGTTCATGATGCTTCTGAGGAAGGAGGAGGAACTATGAACGTATAAAACTCCTGAAGACTTGACAAACGGCTTTTAATGTTGTATATTTGTATCCTTACAATAAATGAATTAAAACTTAGACCAATGAGAATATCTTACCTTATACTGCATTTGTTGTGCTGATATAGTATAATATGACAACATTTTAACCGATAATGCCTTGCTTCGGAAGGCTTTTCGGTAGCTTGTATATAAGAAACAGGCTGCAAACTTTTGAGAGGTTTGCAGCCTGTTTTGTTATATAAATTCGGATAAATGCTATCGAAAAGCCATGTAATCGTTTTTAATAAACTTGGATACCGTTTCTAATAAACGATCAAGAAGTTTATTAAAAACTGAAATATAGATTAGGCATAACAGTTCAGTATTTTTCAGCAGAGTCGGATAGAGAATAAATATGCTACGTCAATATCGGTTATGAATAGGTAAACTATATCAACGCCTTAAATCTTCTTCTTTTCCAACATTACCTTATAATGGCTGTTTTGCCTGTTACTTCTTTTTCGGCTTTCTGCGTGCCCATCCTTCCTCGCTGAAGTCAGGCTCTTTATCTTTAAAGAACTGTTGCCAGTCGTCTGTCTTTTTAGGACCACGTGCTCCGTAACCCCGTTCTTCGCGGCTGGGCTTGTCGCTTCTTTTTTTCTTGTCGGTCTTGTCACTGCCTTTAGTCGCTCTGTCAGCTCGCGGTGCTCTGTCCGATCTTTCGGAACGTGAGTTGCGGCTACTGTCACCACGCTTTTCGGAGGAACTTCCGAAAGGACGTTTTCCTCCTCTGCGTTCGGCAGAACCACTGCCTCTCCGACCTTCTCCTGCTTCCTCACCGGCAACTTCTACAGATACTTTGCGGCCGTTCCAGTTAGCGCGGTTCAACGCCTTCACTACGTTTTGTGCTTCTTTCTCTTCTACTTCGAAGAAGGAGAAATTTTTCATCAAGTCAATGCGTCCCAACTCGATTCGTCCACGTGTATTGCTGTTCAGTAAGCTGATCAGCTCGCTTGGGAAGAAACTGTCCATTTTTCCCAGATTGATGAATAAGCGGGTGAAACCCGGCGCTGCCTTGCGGCTGCCTCTTTCACGGCTGTCACGTGTGTTACGTTCGCGGCTGTCGGTCGGAGTCTCGATCTCTTCACGGTCGCGGTAGTAGTCCAGAAAACGATTGAACTCATGCGATACCATGCGTTTGATCAGATCCTCTTTGCTCAGCCATTCCAGCTTACGATAAATCTCCGGCATGAAGTCCGTGATTTCTTCTTCGTTTACCTTCACCTTTTCCAGTTCATCAATCACTTTGATAAGCTGTTTTTCGCAGATCTGCTTGCCTGTCGGCATTTCTCCGGCAATAAACTTCTTGCCGATGATGCGCTCTATCTCACGCAGCTTTCCTTTTTCGCGCAGGTTGATGATAGCGATGGAAGTACCTGTCTTTCCGGCACGTCCGGTACGTCCGCTACGATGTGTGTAGCTTTCCGTATCATCGGGCAGGCCGTAGTTGATCACGTGTGTCAGGTCGTCTACGTCCAGTCCGCGTGCGGCAACGTCCGTAGCAACCAGTAATTGCAGGTTGCGGATGCGGAATTTCTGCATCACGGCATCGCGCTGAGCCTGTGACAGTTCTCCGTGCAGTGAATCTGCGTTATAGCCTTCCTGCATCAATTTATCGGCTATTTCCTGCGTTTCTTTACGGGTACGGCAGAAAATGATACCATATATTTGCGGGTAATAGTCAACAATGCGTTTCAGGGCTGCATATTTGTCTTTGGCTTGTACGGTATAAGCTACGTGTTTCACATTGCTTGTACTTTCGTTCTTGCGTCCGATGGTAATCTCCTTGGCATTCTGCAAGTAGTTCTTGGAGATGCGGGCGATTTCGGGGCTCATGGTTGCCGAGAAGAGCAAGGTGTTCCGTTCTTTGGGGACATCGGCAAGGATAGCGTTGATGCTGTCGGTGAATCCCATATTCAGCATTTCGTCCGCTTCGTCCATCACTATGTTGTGAACGGTCGATAAAGATACGGTTTTGCGCTCCATCAGGTCGAGCAGTCGTCCCGGTGTGGCCACGATGAT